>ENA-OPRV01000053-OPRV01000053.1-human-gut-metagenome-genome-assembly--contig:-NODE-53-length-88061-cov-11.103857_pt1 | contig 88061 bp, 73 predicted proteins | sample MGYA00241896_ERZ501886 | MGnify/ENA primary metagenome ERZ501886 (study PRJEB25962, sample SAMEA2042452) | human gut metagenome | biome: human gut; feature: human-associated habitat; material: faeces... | reverse complement strand
TGATTACTGAGTAGTGATTACTGAGTAGTGATTACTGAGTAGTGATTACTGAGTAGTGATTACTGAGTAGTGATTACTGAGTAGTGATTACTGAGTAGTGATTACTGAGTAGTGATTACTGAGTAATGATTACTGAGTAGTGATTACTGAGTAGTGATTATTAATCCTTCTTCGGATATTTCTTGAACCAGCCATCCAGGCGCAGTCGCATCACACCAAAGAAAGCCTCACCGAAGATGCCACCACTCATCTTGCTCACACCTTCACGACGGTTGACAAAGATGACAGGCACCTCCTTGATTTTGAAACCAATGCGATGAGCGGTGTATTTCATCTCTATCTGGAAAGCATAGCCCTTAAAGCGAATTGCATCCAAATCAATGGTTTCCAATACCTTACGGCGATAGCAGACGAATCCGGCTGTAGTATCATGCACCTTGAAACCGGTTACGATACGCACGTATTTAGAAGCGAAATAGCTCATCAATACACGTCCGATAGGCCAGTTGACCACATTCACACCCGAAATATATCTTGAACCTACAGCCACATCATAGCCCTCATCGTGAGTTGCCGCATAAAGACGTGGCAAATCATTAGGATCATGGCTGAAATCGGCATCCATCTCAAAGATGAAGTCATAGCCCTGCTTCAATGACCATTTGAAGCCCATGATATAGGCAGTACCCAAACCGAGCTTACCGGAACGCTCCAGGATATGCAGACGACCGGCAAACTCATTAGCCATCAAGCCCTTGACGATGGAAGCAGTACCGTCAGGACTTCCGTCATCGATAACGAGGATATCAAACTGCTTTTCGAGACCGAAGACAGCACGGATGATTTTCTCGATGTTTTCCTTCTCATCATATGTAGGAATGATTACTATGCTATCACTCATAACTTCTTCTAATTTTAATAATTCTGATACTAAATAATGTAATACAGATGCAAAATTACAACTTATTTTTGAAATAACAAGCGAAAAACCGAAATTATTGGTCCGGATTCTCTACAAAACCCTGATATTTCTTGTCAAGTCCGTTCATAATCGCCTCATAGCTCTTATTCATCTGGTTCTTGATATTGTCAGCGCCCTTGCCAATCGGCTCAATAGGCTCATGAATAGTGAGCTTCAGAGGATGCCAGAAAGCCCAGTAGATGTCCTTCATACGAGGCTTCACATCGAAACTGCCATTGATGGTAAGCGGACATACCGGCAACTGCAGTTCATCGGCAAGCATGAAAGCGCCACGGCGAAACACGCCCATGTGACCCGTAAACGTGCGGGCACCTTCAGGGAATACCACCAGCGACATACCCTCTTTGAGCACCTCGCGAGCACGGTCATAAGAAGCGCGGATCTTCGAAGGTCCGCTCTTGTCTACAAAGATGTGATGCGCATACTCACAGGCAATACCGATGAGAGGCACTTTGCGCAAGCCCTTCTTCATCATCCACTTGAAGTTTCTGCCCAGGAAGCCGTAAATCAGGAAGATATCGAAAGCACCCTGATGATTGGCCACGAAAACATAACTCTGGTTCTTCTTGAGATGCTCACGTCCCTCTACTTTTACAGGCAGAAGGAGGATGCGGACCCAAAGCCAGGACCAATATTTACCAGGATAATAGCCCCAGAAATGACCATTACCCAGCATGCATCCCAAAACAGTAGTTAAACTGGTTAAAACGCTAGCCAACAAGAGGATAGGCAAGCATACCACAAGCTGATACAGACGATATAAGTACTTCATTTTCTAATTAAGAATTAATTAAGAATGAATAATTTAACATTCAACATTTAACATTCAACACTTCTTATTTTCTCTTTAGTGTGATGACCACGATTTCTGCCGTAGCCCCGATGCGGATTGGAACTGTACCGCCCAGACCCGATGTGGTATAGAGCTGGCAACCTTCCTCTTCGAAGAGGCCGTAATCATAAGGAGTGAACATCGACGGACGCAAGCCCAGCACGCTGACCTGACCCGCATGCGTATGACCGCTCAATGTAAGCTGCGGTGCTACAACCAGCGAATCCTTCCTGTCCGGTCCAATCACATCGCCATCCCCATCCTTCTCCTTATTAATAGTAGAAGGCCAGGTCTCGCGCCATTGCTTTGGCATATGCTGCAGCATCAGCACGAAAGAGCCCGGTCTGATGCCATACAGCGCCTTCCTAACGTTGGTGCGCTTTGGCTTGTCATAGTTCTCTGTACCAGCCACATAGATACTGTCAGCACCTCTATGCATCGCCACATGTTCATTCATCAGCAGGTGCCATCCGCAACTCCGCTGGAAGTCCTGCATCCGCTTCTCTAATGCAGCTATCTCCTGCTCGTCATCTACATCCATATAATAGGTGTAATCGTGATTGCCCAGCACACTCATCACGCCGTCTCTGGCTTTCAGACTGCTGAGCAGCGCCTGATACTTAGGCAGTTCATCGGGTGTAACATTCTGTAAATCACCCGTAAAACAAATCAGATCTGGCTTCTCGGCATTGATGCTGTCGATATCGCGCTGAGGCAGATGACCACGCCAGCCATAGTATGACCCGAGATGGATGTCGCTGAACTGAACGATGCGATAGCCCTCGAAAGACTTCGGCAGATTGGGTACATAGATGGTGATTCGCTTGACCTGCATCTTAGGAAATCCTTCGGTAAATCCGTAGATAAAGCAGAAGAACGCCACCGCTCCCACTACCAGACCGAGGAGCTTGCCCCAGTTGCGATGGCCGTGGAGAAGCCTCATACAGCCCCAGCCGAAGACACTGAACAGACTGAAGACAAACTGCGGCACCGCACATACAGCCATCATTACAAACCAGATGTCGATGAGCACCGGATTGTGGGGCAGGAAGTTGGGCAGCATCGTGATATACGCGCTATAGGCGATAACCACAAGAGCCGGCAACCAGAAGAGCACCCGCTGCCAGAGACTCTTCAGCCGTAACTTGCCATACTTTTTATATATCCACAGATACGGCAACAGGGTGAATACCACTACGGGTATCAATATTCTTGCTATCATTTCTTGATCAAACTTGATTGAAGATACGTTTTCATTGCCTGCACGGGCACTCCTCTGCGCTGTGCATAGTCGCGAAGCTGGTCGTCTCCTATCCGTCCCAGTTCAAAATACCGTGCCTTGGGATGTGCAAACATCAGCCCCGAAACACTGGCATGAGGCGTCATCATACCGCTTGTGGTGAGCCGGATGCCCACCTGACTCATATCGATGAGCTGGTCGATGATGAAGTTGGCACTGGTATCGGGCAGCGAAGGATATCCGATAGCCGGACGGATGCCCTGATAGCACTCCTGATGCTGGTCTTCGATGCTCAGCTGCTCGTCGGGAGCATAGCCCCAGATACTGCGTCTCACCTCTTCGTGTAACTTCTCTGCCGTGGCTTCAGCCAACCGGTCGCAGAGTGTCTGTGCCATCATATTGAGGTAGTCGTCCGTGCGATATTTCTTCTCCAGACCGCCGTCTACCGTCGTACAGAATATACCCAGCCGGTCTGTTATTCCGCTGCCCAGAGGGCGGATGAAATCAGCCAGACAGAGATTGGGTTCTCCCTGAGCCGCCGGATGCTGCTGACGGAGCATTGGGAAGCGGACTTTCTGCCCTTCCAGCCAGATATCATCCCCCTCGCTGTTCGCCTCGAAGAGTCCGAAGACGGCATAGGTATGATATTCGCCTTCCCATGAATGGAGCATATCGAGCGCCTCTGCCTTCAGTTTTTCCTTTTCCTCACGAGGTTTGCCGCTCAATCCCCAGGCATGATAGAAGTATAGCCAGTTGATATATGGCTCAATTTCGCTTATATTGTATACTCTTTTTCGCATCTGATACGATATTTTATTTTACATTCCCCGTAAGATTTCCCTTTTTTAAGAATTGCTTCTGAACTCCAGTTCCTCTCCTCTGCTGGCGGCATCAAACACGCCTTTGTCGTAGATAAGGCGACCGTTACAGAAAGTCTGCTCCACTTTCCATGCAAACTCGTCACCCTCTACAGGGCTCCATTTACACTTGCTCTGAATCACCTCTCCGGTCACCTTCCAAGGCTCTCCCTTGCGCACCACAACGATATCTGCCTTATAACCCGGACGCAGGAAACCGCGCTGACTGATATGGAACAGACGGGCTGGATTATGGCACATCAGTTCAACCAGACGCTCAATACTGATTACCTTTTCGTCAACAAGTTTCAGCATGCTTACCAGTGAGAACTGTACCATCGGCATACCTGATGCAGCCTTGGCACAACCGCCCTGCTTATCCTTCAGCTGATGAGGAGCATGATCGGTACCTACTACAGTTATCTTACCATTGTCCAGCGCCTTACGCAAAGCATCACGATCAGCAACGGTCTTTACAGCAGGGTTGCATTTGATGCGCGCACCCTTCACAGCATAGTCTTTATCCGAGAACATGAGATGAGCCACAACAGCCTCACCTGTAATATTTTCATCCTTACCGAAGAACTCCAGTTCCTTAGCCGTAGTAACGTGGGCGATATGGAGATGCGCCCCGCTTTCCTTAGCCAGCTGCACCGCCAGACGGCTGCTTTCATAGCAAGCCTCCTCGCTGCGGATTTCAGGATGATGCTCTACGGCAGGATCCTCACCCCATTTCTGCTTAGCCTGCTGCATGTTGCGGTTGATGATTTCAGTATCCTCGCAGTGGGTCATCACCGGCAGATTCAGTTCTTTCGCCTTCTTGAAGATAGCCTGCAGTGCCTCATATTTATCCACCAGCATATTGCCCGTACTGGAGCCCATAAAGAGCTTGATGCCCGGTACACGATGCGCATCGAGCTGCTCAAAATCATTTACATTATCATTGGTAGCACCAAAGAAGAAACTGTAGTTCACATGACTCTTCTCAGCGCCCAGCTGCCGCTTCGCCTGCCAAGCCTCCAGAGTGGTAGTCTGAGGCACCGTGTTAGGCATCTCGAAATAGCTGGTCACACCACCAAAGGCAGCTGCACGGCTTTCGCTCTCGATGTCAGCCTTCTGCGTAAGTCCCGGCTCACGGAAGTGAACATGGTCATCAATCACACCCGGCAAAACAAAACACCCCGAGGCATCGATGACTTCATCGTAATTGCCACGGGGTGCCTCGCCTTCGTATATCTCCTTGATAAATTCACCATCCAACAAGAGGTCGCCCACAAAAGAGCGACCCTCATTTATAATGGTTCCATTCTTGATTAATTTCATACTTCTAAACTTATAAAATGAAGAGTTTTACAAGATGTTAATGCCCAAGAACTCGAAAGAGTCCTGTTTCTACTCCTTACCTTCCTGTTTCTCAGGAATTGTAGGCGCAGCCAGTTCGTTGGCTGTAGGTGCCGGAGCCGCATCAGGATTCACCTGTGGAGCCGCCTCCATCTCTGGCTGCATGCCGCCCTGCGCATCTCGGGTACCGTTCATAATCTCCTGATTTTCTTGAGCTTTCTTATAATAGTCCTTTACATAAGGATCGTTCTTGAAATAATCGGTAGCCTTGCTCATGATGTCCTCAATCCAAGGAGAGAGCATCGGATACTGATTGCCCATCGTAACGAGGAAGAAGACGCCCGGACCCAACACATTATTGAAGTTGTCGGTAACAAACGAAGTGATGAGCTTGTCTTCCTGCTCAGAGAGGCGGATGGATTCCTCGTTCAGCTGCTTGTTGACAGCCATCATGTCGCTACCGTTCATGATAGCCTGGTCGTGCTTGTGTACCAGTTCGCGCAACTGATTCTGAATCTGCTGGTATTTTTTGAAGAATCCGAAGAGCTTATCGTTCATCGGAGTGCCACTTACTACCTGCTGTGTATCATCGAGCTTCACCGTAATGCTTCCACTCTCCAATACCAGCGGCAGCACAGGGTCATCATCCATAAAGATATTCGCCATCCTCATAGAGTCGACAGAGCCCTGGAAATGGAACTGTCCGTGTACTACATCGCAAGAATCCACGTTCTTGAAATCGTTGTTTTCCAGTATCTTAAGGTACAGCATGCGTCCGTCTAGAGTACTTACGTTAGAAGTACCCGAGATATCGTAACTGTTGGCACAAGATGCTAGTGCCATCAAGGCAATGAATGCGTAAAATATTCTATTCATAAGCTTTCTATATCACTTTCGGTGAACAAAAGTACAATCTTAATTTGAACTGACGAAATAAATCGCATCAATTTAATTCATTCTTACAAGATTTATGTTTTATTTGCACTCCTTCAGCCCACCGGAAGTTCATTCTCTTCCTATTATTTACTGGTTGTTTTCCTTCTTCAGTTCGTGAGAAATGCGATGCGTGGTATACAGCTCCAGCAGGGCTGCGATGAGAAGGAAGACTACCCACTTATTATAGAAATAGGTGATATAGGTCTCATAGTTCTCAAACCAGCGGCGCAGGAAAGCATACACTGTATCTACCATCGAGATGCCCGAGAGCACGAAGAAGATGTCTGCCACATACTGCATTCTCTTCAGGCGATGGATAACCAGCGAAGACCCCTCATAGATCTGCATCGCCTGCATCACGCTGAAGAGTATGGTGCCCAACAGGAATCCCCAGCTCGTTATCTGCACCAGCTGCGGATGTGAAAAACCAAATGCAAAGCACGCCGCACCGACAACCATCAGCACGCCGCCCAGCAAGAAAATAACACTTTCCAGTTTACTCAATTGTTTCATTTTCGTCTTGTTCGTTAGTTTTTTCCGGAATATCCGAACTCAATACAAAGATGTCTTCATCATCAGCCTTCATGAAATAACGCTGGCGGGCTATCTTCTCAAATGCCCGCACACCATGCTGCATATCACGCAGGGTATGCTTGTCGCTTTCATACTGCTCACGATATTTTTCTATCTCCGAACGGAGCGTAGCTATCTCTATCTGGTACCTAATGTGCTGTCTTACACTGTTGTCGTCAACCACACCAACTACCAGAACACCCGCTACAATCACTATAAGATACTTATAATGAGCGAGATAATTCCATATAATACCAAGTTTTTTACTCATTTCTTCCGAATTTGTTTGCAAAGATAATATTTTTTTGTTATCTTTGCATCATCAATTAAGAAAAAATAATGGAAGAGTATATAGTTTCTGCAAGAAAGTACCGTCCGATGACCTTCGATTCGGTTGTCGGACAGAGTGCATTGACCACCACTTTGAAGAATGCAGTGAAGAGCGGCAAGCTGGCACACGCCTACCTTTTCTGCGGTCCGAGAGGTGTGGGAAAGACCACTTGTGCCCGCATTTTTGCGAAGGCAATCAACTGCGAGCACCCTCGCGAAGACGGCGAGGCATGCAACGAATGTGAGAGCTGCCGTGCCTTCAATGAGCAGCGTTCCTACAACATCTTCGAGCTGGATGCTGCCAGCAACAACGGTGTTGACCAGATTAAGGTTCTGATGGAGCAGACCCGCATCCCGCCTCAGGTGGGCAAGTATAAGGTGTTTATCATCGACGAGGTCCACATGCTCTCTACAGCCGCCTTCAACGCCTTTCTCAAGACGCTGGAGGAGCCGCCTCAGCATGTCATCTTCATCCTCGCCACAACCGAGAAACATAAGATTCTGCCTACCATCCTGAGCCGATGCCAGATTTACGACTTCGAGCGAATGACGGTAGCCAACACCATCAACCACCTGAAGATGGTGGCTGAGAAGGAAGGCATACAATATGAAGAGCAGGCGCTCGCCGTGATAGCCGAAAAGGCAGACGGAGGTATGCGCGATGCCCTCTCTATCTTCGACCAGGCTGCCAGCTTCTGCATGGGCAACATCACTTACCAGAAGGTTATCGAGGACCTGAACGTGCTCGACAGCGACAACTATTTCCGTCTGGTAGACCTGGCTCTTGAGAACAAGGTGGCAGAGATGATGGTAACGCTCGACGGCATTCTGAGCCGCGGTTTCGATGGCGGCAACATGATTCAGGGTCTTGCCCAGCACGTGCGCAATGTGATGATGGCAAAGGACCCTCAGACCCTGCCTCTGCTCGAAACCAGCGACGACCAGAAAGCCAAGTTCCAGGCTCAGGCCCAGAAGGCGCCTACACCTTTCTTATATAAGGCGCTGGAACTGATGAACCAGTGCGATATCCATTACCGCGCCAGCAGCAACAAGCGATTACTGGTTGAGCTCACCCTGATACAGATAGGCCAGATTACACAGCCTGAGGATCAGGATGTGCCTAGTGCGGGGCGTACGCCCAATAGATTAAAATCCCTGTTTCAGAAACTTCTGGCTCAGTCTAAGCTTGCCTCTCAGGGTGCAGGTTCTGAGCCTTCTGGCAGCAGCGAAAACCGGCCTTCACAGCCGGGAGCGTCTGCTGCTACAGCTACTGCTGTGCCTTCCTCCAGAGCCTCAGCAGCCGCTTCTGCAGCTTCCAATGCTGCATCTTATTCTGCATCTGCCACAGCATCCGCTTCATCAGAAGGTTCTGCCTCTGCCGGAACTGTTGATGCAGCATCGCCTCATAAGCCACGACTCAAGAATCTCAACCTGGGCGGCATCGGCATGACCTTCTCTAACCTGAAGAAGAGGGACGAGAACCTGCGCCGCCAGCACAGTCCTTACGATGATGCCAATGAGGAAAAAGCGACCATCACGGGCGACCAGAACGAGTTCACCCAGGAGCAGGTGGAAGCAACATGGTTCAGTATGTGCATGAGAATGCAGAACAAGTTGGATTTCATAGGATTAGCCAACCGAATGAAGAGTATCGTACCGAAGATAACCAACTATCCGCAGATTGAGGTTATCATCAACAACCAGCTCTTGCTGGATGAGGTTTTGAACATCAAGAACCGTATTCTCAAAACTTTCGTCCTAGGGCTGCACAACAGCGAGCTGACCATCAACTACCGCCTTGCCGAACAGGAAGAGGTGGGCAAGATTCTGACCAAGAATGAAGTTCTGGAACTTCTTATGGAAAAGAACCCGGCGATGAAAAAGCTCACAAAGGACCTGGATCTAGTTATGACGTAGAAGATACTTCACACGATACGAAATTCTCCACTCCATGTAGGACAACCTATACGGAGTGGAGAAACTAGTACTATCTTCCCCAAATGCTGCCATTATACCCGGGTGTATGATGCCCAAGAGGTTATTCAGTATTCAGTATTCAGTTTTTTTCGCGATAGTTACCTTTTTTATGGTTACAAATTGTAAGTAATTATTTTATATTATATATATATATATGTTATTATATATATAATATACTATCTATACAGAGAGTGGTAACAACAGCGAAAAAAACTGAATACTGAATACTGAATACGTTCCACGTAATCAGTTATTACTTTGTAATATACTGGTTTATAGCGCAAAACATAGTTTTCTACACCGCAAAACATAGAGATGCGTCCCATGAAACATAGAGTTATTTCTCTTTACTAAGTTTCAAATCGTAAGCTGCTGAAAATCGCTCCTTATCACATGCCTAAATTTGGTAGATACCAGAAATCTTCGTATCTTTGCACCGGCAATCGAAAGAACAGTCTTTGTGCCTCGCTCGAGTCTTCTATTAAGACCAACACGGGTTATAAATGATGGCGGACGCCGGTCATCAATGAAGACCCCGAAAACGGCAGAAACGGGGCGTTCTGGGGAATTTGAACCAACTAGGTTAGTGTCATACCGACACACAACAAAAAAAGCCCCCGATGCAGAAAAGCACCGGGAGCCTTCGTAAGCAAATTATTATTATCTTAAAAAGATCAACTGAATATGCAGCACATCACAGTACACACCATGACGCACCGGCAGAAAGGCTTAAATAAGGTTCATGCCCGCTTCCTCAGCCTCCTTGCGCATCTCCTCAGGCCAGATGCTAGCCTGGATCTCACCAATGTGAGCCTTATGGAGCAATACCATGCACAGACGGCTCTGACCGATACCGCCACCAATGCTCAGAGGCAACTTGTCGTTCAGGAGCTGCTGATGGAAGTAAAGCTTCTCTCTATCCTCCTTGCCCTCCAGCTTAAGCTGACGCAGCAGACTCTCCTTGTCAACACGGATACCCATAGAACTGAGCTCGAAACTGCGACCCAGAACAGGATACCAGATAAGGATATCACCATTCAGTCCCACCTTGCCGTTCTCAGCCACGGTGCTCCAGTCATCATAGTCAGGAGCTCGGCCATCATGCTTCTTGCCATCGCTCAACTTGCCGCCAATGCCCTCTACAAATACAGCACCATACTTCTTGCAGATTGCATCCTCGCGCTCCTTAGGAGAAAGGTCTGGATACATATCGAGCAAATCCTGCGCATGAATGAAATGAATATCCTTAGGCAGGAAAGGCTTCAGCTGAGGATAATGCTCGCAAGCCAGGAACTCGGTACGCAGGATGGCACCATAGATGCGGCGCACGATATTCTCGAGGAAGGCGATGGTACGGTCTTCCTTGGTAATCACAGCCTCCCAGTCCCACTGGTCAACATAGAGCGAATGAAGATTATCCAATTCCTCGTCAGCACGGATGGCGTTCATATCGGTATATACGCCATAAGCAGGCTCAATCTCATACTCGGCAAGCGTCAGTCGCTTCCATTTGGCAAGAGAATGAACCACCTCAGCCTGGGCATCACCCAAATCCTTGATAGGGAAACTTACAGGGCGCTCTACGCCGTTCAGGTCATCATTGATACCCAAACCCTTCAATACGAAGAGCGGAGCGGTAACGCGACGCAGACGGAGCTCGGTGCTCAGGTTTTGCTGGAAGAATTCTTTTATCATTTTAATACCCATTTCGGTCTGGCGCATATCCAGCAGCGCCTTGTACCCTTCAGGTTTTATCAAATTGCTCATTTTTATTTCATATTTAGTATTTGCGCTGCAAAGGTACAAAATAATAATTAATCTGCAAGCATTTTTCCGTATTTTTTCGCAAAATGATAGCATTTTTAAGTTTTTTAGTAGCATTTTGTAGAACAATTTACAAATACACATTATATATATGAAAAAATCTGCCCCAAATATTTGGTTATTTCAAATAAAAGCAGTAATTTTGCAGTCGACTTCCGTTTCGATGTCATACAACCGGAGAAACGGGCGTCAGAAAAGAGGGTCTCGTAGCTTAGCTGAATAGAGCGTCAGATTCCGGTTCTGAAGGTCGTGGGTTTGAATCCCACCGAGATCACCCCCAAAAACAAAAATGATTAATAATTGAAAACATGGATTTAGTAGAACGATTTATAAACTATACGAAATTCGACACACAGTCGAGCGAAGAATCGACCAGCGTGCCTAGTACGGCAAAACAACTCGAATTTGCCAAGTACCTGAAAAAGGAACTTGAGGACGAAGGACTGAGCGATGTCGAAATGGATGACATGGGCTATATCTATGCCACCCTGAAGAGCAATACCAAGAAAAAGACTCCTACCATCGGATTTATTTCACACATGGATACATCGCCTGATGCCAGCGGAAAGGATGTTAAGGCGCGTGTCATCAAGAACTATGACGGCAACGACATCGAGCTGAGCCCGGGCATCATCTCAAGCGTTGAGACTTTCCCTGAGTTGAAGGCTCACAAGGGAGAGGATATCATCGTGACAGACGGTACTACCCTGCTGGGTGCTGACGACAAGGCGGGCATCGCTGAAATCGTACAGGCTATGTGCTATCTGCGCGACCACGATGAAATCAAGCACGGAGATATCCGCGTAGGTTTCAATCCTGACGAGGAAATCGGTATGGGTGCTCATCATTTCGATGTAGAGAAGTTTGGCTGCGACTGGGCGTACACCGTAGATGGCGGCGACCTGGGTGACCTGGAATATGAGAACTTCAATGCTGCCGGAGCTAAAATCATCATCAAGGGCGTGAGCGTTCATACAGGCTATGCCAAGGGCAAGATGGTGAATGCAAGCCGACTGGCTGTGGAATTCCAGAACATGATTCCTGAGAACGAGACTCCTGAGCAGACTGAAGGCTACCAGGGCTTCTACCACCTCATCGGCATCGAGAGCCGCTGCGAGGAGGCAAAGCTCAGCTACATCATCCGCGATCACGACCGCAACAGGTTTGAAAGCCGCAAGGACTTCATCGAGGACTGCGTAAACAAGATGAACGAGAAGTATGGCGACGGAACCGTAAAGGCGGTTATCTACGACCAGTACTATAACATGAAGGAGAAGATTGATCCTAACATGCACGTCATCGACATCGTGCTCAGAGCGATGCAGGAGAGCGGCGTTCCACCTCGTGTAGAGCCTATCCGCGGCGGTACCGACGGAGCCCAGCTGAGCTTCAAGGGTCTGCCTTGTCCGAACATCTTCGCCGGCGGTGTCAACTTCCACGGTCCTCACGAGTTTGTGAGCATCCAGGTAATGGAGAAGGTAGTGAAGACCATCGTGAAGATAGCGGAAATCACAGAAGAATTTAATGATTAATACAGATATGGGGAATTTAGACACATCTAAATTCCCCTTTTTCATAAACAGAAAAATATGGCTGAAATTCCATTCTTAGTAAAAGACCTCGCCCTCATCCTGATGGTGGCAGGCATCGTAACCCTCATCTTCAAAAGGCTCAAGCAGCCGCTGGTGCTGGGATACATCATGGCGGGATTCCTGGTTTCGCCACACATGCCCTACACCATGTCGGTAGTCGACGAGACGGATATCCAGACCTGGGCCGACATCGGTGTCATCTTCACCCTCTTCTCGCTCGGTCTCGACTTCTCGTTCAAGAAAATCGTGAAGATGGGCGCTTCTCCCATCATCGCCACCGTGGTTATCGTGTTCTGCATGATGATGCTGGGCATCAGCGTAGGCCACGGCTTCGGCTGGGGAAGGATGGACTGCATCTTCCTGGGCGGTATGCTCGCCATGAGCTCCACCACTATTATATATAAGGCATTCGATGATATGCGGCTGCGCACCCAGAAGTTTGCCTCGATGGTGATGAGCGTGCTGATACTGGAAGATATCCTGGCTATCGTGATGATGGTGATGCTGTCGGCGATAGCGAGCGGAAGCAGTCCCGACGGCGGGCAGATGCTTGCCTCTATCGTGAAGATAGGCTTCTTCCTGGGCGTGTGGTTTATCGTGGGCATCTTCGCCATTCCGTGGTTCCTGCGTTCGGTGAGGAAACTTATCAATGCCGAAACCCTGCTCATCGTTTCGCTGGGGCTGTGCTGCGGCATGGCGGTACTGAGCACCAAGGTGGGGTTCAGCAGCGCCTTCGGAGCCTTCGTCATGGGCAGCATACTGGCAGAAACCATTGAAGCAGAGAAGATTATCAAACTCGTAGAACCGGTAAAGAATCTCTTCGGAGCCATCTTCTTCGTATCGGTAGGTATGCTGGTAGACCCGAAGATTCTGATAGAATATGCCGTTCCTATCCTCGCCCTGGTGGGCACGATACTGGTAGGTCAGGCGATATTCGGCACCTTCGGATTCATGCTCGGAGGCGAGTCGCTGAAGTCGGCGATGCGCTGCGGTTTCTCGATGGCTCAGATTGGTGAGTTTTCTTTCATCATCGCCTCGCTGGGTCTGTCGCTCGGCGTCATCAGCAAGTTCCTCTATCCGGTAGTGGTAGCGGTGAGCGTCATCACCACCTTCCTTACACCTTATATGATTCGTCTTGCCACACCTACCTATCAGGTGATGGAGAAACATCTGCCCGACAAACTCATCCATATTCTGAACCATTTTGCGATGAGTCATCCCCAGACGCAGCAGCAGAGCAAGTGGAAATCGCTGATCCGACAGATGCTGGTCAACACCACCGCCTACTCTATCCTCTCGGCAGCCGTCATCGCCCTGATGTTCACCTTCGTGCTGCCGCTGATGCGCAATCTGCTGCCCGGCTGGCATCTCCACTGGTATGCCAACGCCATCACCGGTCTGCTCACCGTCGTGTTCATCTCACCGTTCCTGCGCGCCATCGTGATGAAGAAGAACCACAGTGCCGAGTGGAAACGCCTCTGGGTGGAGAGCAGCATCAACCGCGTGCCGCTGCTCTTTACGGTGTTCGTGCGCTTCATGATAGCACTGGCTTTCATCTTCTATATCATCAATTTCCTCTCGCGCTTTACCAATGCGCTGATTGTCTGCATCGGTGCCGCCGTGGTGATGCTGATGATAACATCCCGCCGCATCAAGAAGCGTAGCATCGTAATGGAGCGCGTCTTCGTCCACAACCTGCGTTCGCGCGATATTGCGGCTCAGGTGAACGGCGAAAAGCGGCCGCTCTACGAGGGCAGACTGCTAGACCGGGATATCCACATCAGCGAATTTGAAGTGCCTGAAGATAGCAGTTGGACTGGCAAATCGCTGAGAGAGCTGCATCTGCGCCAACGTTTCGGTGTTGACATGAGCAGCATTCGCCGCGGTTCTCACCGCCTGAACATCCCGAACGGCGACATGATCATCTTCCCGGGCGACAAGCTGCAGGTAATCGGCAACGACGACCAGCTGCAGAAATTCAACACCGCCCTGCAGAGCGACCTGCTGCCTGAGGAGGCAGAAATAGAAAAGCGCGAAATGAAACTCAGCCAGCTCATCATCTCTTCTTCCAGCGAATTCCTGGGAAAGACGCTCATCGAAAGCGGTATCAGAGACCGGTACAACTGCATGGTTGTAGGACTGGAAGAAGGTCGTGAGAATCTGACACACGTATCCCCTACCCGAGTCTTCAAGAAGGGAGACATCATCTGGATAGTGGGAGAAGAAGCAGATTTGAAGAGAATCAAGAATTAAATAAAAGAACTTTCGTAAGTAAGCTCCATACGCCCTGAAAGGGCAGAAGCTCCTAGCCCAGGGCAGCGCCCTGGGTATAGTAGCAGTCAGCAAGACGCCCTGTAAGGGCAAAAGCTTTATTATCACTAAGTATTTTAAAGCTTTTGCCCTTACAGGGCGCATGTTTATTATTATATTTTATACCCAGGGCGCTGCCCTGGGCTAGGAGCTTCTGCCCTTTCAGGGCGTGCCGGGAACAACCAGATTACTTCACGGTGATATGGAAGCAGCCCTGCTTCACCTCATATTTAATATAGCAGCGATTCTTGTTGCGGAAATCGCGGAGCACCTCGGAGAACACCCATTTCAGGGTATCATTCTGCACCTGGCGGCGAGGCTGTTCACGGGTCTGAATCTGCTTATAGCGGTTGTAACAGATATCGAAGGTAGTACCATAAAGATGGCACGAATTCTCGGTAGCATTACCGTTTCGGGTACGCAGTTTCGCCACATCATCCTTGGTACGCAGAATGCTCGTCACGATAATCTTATGCAGCGGAATGCCCTTGATCTGCAACGAATCGAAATAGGCACGGCCAATATCCTGGAGCAGCACAGAGGCACGAGGCACCAGGTAAGGAATGCTGTTGTTCAGCTTGTCGACATAAAAGAAAGGATTGCTGCCCACATACACCAGCTTGCCCTTGCTGTTCTCCGCCTCCAGACGGTTCTGCACCGGTTTCACGCCGTGCTTTGTAGCCGCCAGAATCTGCACATCCTGCTGGTCGGGGAAAGTATTGCCGAAATGAGGCACCGAGAAGATGCGATGCTTCACCTCCTTGCCATCCTTGTCGAAGAAGATAGAAGGCTTGCCGCTCTGTGCCGTATCAGGCATAACAGAGAGTTCATCCTTCTTCAGGTCCTCAGCCACATTTCCATCAGCACCAGCGGGAGCATCAGAAATCTCAGAAGAAGAAGCATCAGAAGCAGCCGAATCCTTCGCAGCCACTAATGTAGAATCAGCCGCATCAGCAGCCGCCGTTTTCGGTTTTGCCACCCCCGGAAAGATGACTCTCACCAGCGCCAAAAGCAAAACCACAATACCAAAACCCTGTAAATATCTATTCTTACTAATCTTCATAATTATCTTATTTTCACGAAATAATATTCTATATTCTTCAGGCAAAACGGGAGCCGTATCGCCAAATTTAGCTGCAAAGGTAACAAAAACTCTCGAAAAAATAGCTTTTTTAATATTTAAAGAATGTTTTATTCGCCGAAATTTGCTCATTTCATGGAAAAGTAGTAATTTTGCAGCGTTATATAACAAAATATTAGATAGGATAGTTTAAACTTTATAGAATTAAGACATTTTGATAGAGAAACATATTGTACTCGAAGATATCGATCCAGTGATGTTCTACGGTGTGAACAATGCCCACCTGCAGATGATTAAATCGCTGTATCCTAAGTTGCGTATCGTGGCACGCGACAACGTGATTCGTGTGCTCGGCGACGAGGAGGAAATGGCAAAGGTGGAAGAGGATATTGAGCAGATGCGCAAGCACTTGCTTAAATACAACATGCTCAATGATGAAGACATCCTGGACATCGTGAAAGGAAAACAGACCAAGGCGGACAGCGTGAAAGGCGTGCTGGTATACAGCATCAGCGGCCGACCTATCAAGAGCCGCAGCGAAAACCAGCAGCAGCTGATAGATGCTTACGAAAAGAACGACATGGTATTTGCCGTAGGACCAGCCGGTACCGGTAAGACCTACCTCAGCATCGCCCTTGCCGTAAAGGCCCTCAAGGAGAAAGCCATCAAGAAAATCATCCTCTCGCGACCTGCCGTAGAAGCCGGCGAAAAACTCGGTTTCCTGCCTGGCGATATGAAAGACAAAATTGACCCATACCTCCAGCCGCTCTACGATGCGCTGGAAGACATGATACCTGCCGTAAAGCTGCAGGATATGATGGAAAAGCACATTATCCAGATTGCTCCGCTCGCCTTTATGCGCGGACGCACACTCAGCGATGCCGTAGTCATCCTCGACGAGGCACAGAACACTACCTCCCAACAGATTCGCATGTTCCTCACCCGTATGGGCATGAACACCAAGATGATTATCACCGGCGACCTGACACAGATTGACCTGCCACGCGAACAGCGAAGCGGACTGAAAGAGGCGCTCAAGATTCTGGACGGTGTGGAAGGTATCGGAGTGGTGAAGCTGGGACAGAAGGATATCGTGCGCCACAAACTCGTAACCCGCATCGTCAACGCATACGACAAGTATGACAAGGAGAGAGCGGAAGCACGGGAAGCTCAGAAAGCAGAAAAAGATAATTCAAAATAATCAGAATGAAGAATGAACAGAATGATTACTCAAGGCATATCATAAAGTTCAAAGTTCAAAATTCAAAGTTCAAAGTAAAATGAAAGCATTAACAAAGACAGATTTCCATTTCAATGGACAGAAGAGTGTTTACCACGGTAAAGTACGTGATGTGTATGACATTAACGACGACCTCCTCGTGATGGTCGCTACCGACAGAATCTCAGCGTTCGACGTTGTTCTGCCTAAGGGTATCCCTTTCAAGGGACAGGTGCTCAATCAGATTGCAGCTAAGTTCTTGGACACTACTACAGACATCTGTCCAAACTGGAAGTTGGCTACTCCAGACCCAATGGTTACCGTAGGTTTGAAGTGCGAAGGTTTCCGCGTGGAGATGATCATCCGTTCTATCCTCACCGGTAGTGCATGGCGCGACTATCAGAAGGGCTGCCGCGAGATTTGCGGTGTGAAGTTGCCTGACGGTATGCGCGAGAACCAGCGTTTCCCAGAGCCTATCATCACTCCTACTACAAAGGCTGACGAAGGTCACGACATGAACATTTCTAAGGAAGAAATCATTGCCCAGGGCATTGTTAGTGCTGAGGATTACGCTGTGATGGAGGACTACACACGCCGTATCTTCGCCCGCGGTCAGGAAATCGCTGCCAAGCAGGGATTGATTCTCGTAGATACCAAGTACGAGTTCGGCAAGCGCGACGGCAAGGTTTATCTTATCGACGAGATCCACACTCCAGACTCTAGCCGCTACTTCTATGCTGATGGTTACGAGGAGAAGTTTGAGAAGGGTGAACCACAGCGCCAGCTCTCTAAGGAGTTCGTTCGTCAGTGGCTTATCGAGCACAACTTCATGAACGAGCCAGGCCAGACTATGCCAGAGATTACCGACGAGTATGCAGAGAGCGTATCAGACCGCTACATCGAACTCTACGAGCACATCACCGGCGAGAAGTTCGACAAGGCTGCTGAGGAAGGCGACATCGCTGCCCGCATCGAGAAGAACGTAAGCGAGTGGCTTGCTGCACACAAGTAGTTTTTAGTTAATAGTTAATAGTTTACAGTTAATAGAGGCTACGCCGTTGAGCAACAAAGCGGTTCATGCTATAAACTATAAATTATAAACTGTAAAAAACTATATATAAATGTATAAGCAAGAACAGATAAAGCCCTACGAGGGCACAGGAGACAAGGGCAAGCTGGTAGAGGAGATGTTCGACAACATCGCCCCTACCTACGACACCCTGAACCACCGTCTCTCGTGGGATATCGATAAGGGATGGCGCAAGAAGGCAATCAGGCGTCTTGCGCCCTTCTCTCCTAAAAAAATGCTCGACATCGCTACCGGTACCGGCGATTTCGCCATCCTAGCCGCACAGATGCTACATCCCGACCAGCTGATCGGAGCAGACATCTCGGAAGGCATGATGGAGATAGGCAGACAGAAGGTAAGGCAACTGGGACTGGAAAACACCATCTCCTTTGCCAAAGAAGACTGCCTCAACCTCTCGTTCCAGGACGAGAGCTTCGACGCAGTAACCGCAGCCTTCGGCATCAGGAACTTCCAGAACCTGGACCAGGGACTGAAGGAAATGTGCCGGGTACTGAAAAAGGGCGGACATCTCTGCATCGTAGAGCTCACCACACCAGTCAGCTTCCCGATGAAGCAGCTGTTCAGCGTCTACAGCAACACCGTCTTGCCGATGTATGGTAAACTCATCAGCAAAGACCAGAGCGCCTACAGTTATCTCAACAAGACCATCGAGGCATTCCCTCAGGGCGAGGTAATGATGGAGGTGTTCAAAAAGGCAGGATTCTCAAAGGCAGAGTTCAAGCGACTCACCTTCGGCATCTGCACACTCTATTTCGCAACCAAATAAAATAAAAATATTATGGACAAGTATGGACTCATAGGTTACCCTCTGGGGCATTCGTTCTCAAAAAACTATTTCAACGAAAAGTTTGAGAACGAGGGCATCGATGCCCAATACATCAACTTCGAGATACCTTCTATCGAAAATCTTACCGAGATTCTCGACTCAAATCCAGAACTTAAGGGTCTCAACGTCACCATTCCTTACAAGGAGAAAGTGATCAGCTATCTCGACGTGGTAAGCCCTGAGGCGAATGCTATCGGAGCCGTCAACGTGATCAAGGTGGAGCACAGAGGTGAAGATGTTTATCTGAAAGGATACAACAGCGATGTCATCGGTTTTACCAAGAGCATCGAACCTTATATCGAGCCTTATCACAAGAAGGCACTCATCCTGGGCACTGGCGGAGCTTCAAAGGCTATCAACTTCGGTCTGAAATCGCTCGGACTGGAGACGGTCTTCGTGAGTCGATACGAGCGTCCGGGTACAATCCAGTACGAAAAAATCACCCCTGAGGTCATCCAGGAGTATAATGTTATCGTTAACTGCACCCCTGTTGGCATGTATCCACACGTAGACGAGTGCCCTGAGCTGCCTTACGAGGCAATGGACAGCCACACCCTGCTCTACGACCTCATCTACAATCCCGACGAAACCCTCTTCATGAAGAAGGGCAAAGAACATGGAGCCACAGTAAAGAATGGCTTGGAGATGCTACTTCTCCAGGCTTTCGCCAGCTGGGACTTTTGGCACCAGGAAAAATAAGCATATCATAAAGTTCAAAGATCAAAGTTCAAAGTAAGAATATGAGTAATAATAGATATATGATGCGCGGTGTTAGCGCAGCAAAGGAAGATGTTCACAACGCTATCAAGAACATCGACAAGGGTATCTTCCCACAGGCTTTCTGCAAGATTATACCTGATATCTTGGGCGGCGACCCAGAGTATTGTAACATTATGCATGCCGACGGTGCAGGTACCAAGTCGAGCTTGGCCTACATGTACTGGAAAGAGACTGGCGACCTCTCTGTATGGAAAGGTATCGCTCAGGATGCTATCGTGATGAATACAGACGACCTGCTCTGCGTGGGCGCTGTAGATAACATCCTCGTAAGCTCTACCATCGGCCGCAACAAGATGCTCATCCCAGGCGAGGTTATCTCTGCTATCATCAATGGTACTGACGACCTGCTCCACGAGATGCGCGAGATGGGTATCGGCATCTATCCTACAGGCGGTGAGACTGCCGATGTAGGCGACCTGGTTCGTACCATCATCGTTGACTCTACCGTTACCTGCCGCATGAAGCGCAGCGATGTCATCAACAACGCCAACATCCGTCCAGGCGATGTTATCGTAGGTCTTTCTTCTACAGGTCAGGCTACTTACGAGAAGAAGTACAACGGCGGTATGGGCAGCAACGGACTTACTTCTGCCCGCCACGATGTATTCGCCAAGTATCTCGCAGAGAACTATCCTGAAAGCTACGACCACGCCGTGCCAGACGAGTTGGTTTACAGCGGTAAGTATAAGTTGACCGATGAGGTTGAGGGTTCTCCTGTTAACGCCGGTGAGCTGGTACTCTCTCCTACCCGTACCTACGCTCCTGTCATCAAGAAGCTTCTCGATGAGCTCCGCCCAGAGGTTCACGGTATGGTTCACTGCACCGGTGGTGCCCAGACCAAGGTTCTGCACTTCGTAGGCGAGAACTGTAAGGTAGTGAAGGACAACATGTTCCCAGTACCTCCACTCTTCAAGGCAATCCACAACTGCTCAGAGACCGACTGGAAGGAGATGTATCAGGTATTCAACATGGGTCACCGTATGGAGATCTACGTTCGTCCTGAGGTTGCCGAGAAGGTTATCGCCATCAGCAAGAGCTTCAACATCGATGCCCAGATTGTGGGCCATATCGAGGAAGGCAAGCGCAGCCTGACCATCAAGAGCGAATTCGGAACATTCGAATACTAAAAATAGAATTAAAATTAATGGATAATAATAACATATTACAGAAGCTAGAAGGCTTAGAGAGCCGATACGAGGAAGTAAGCACCCTCATTACCGACCCTGATGTCATCGCCGACCAGACACGCTACGTGAAGCTCACCAAGGAATGGAAAGACCTGGGTGATATCATGGACGCACGCAAGCGATACATCAACTGCCTGAACAGCATCAAAGAGGCAAAGGATATCCTTGCCAACGAGAGCGATCCGGAAATGAAGGAGATGGCTCGCGAAGAACTCAACGAGAACGAGGCGCTGCAGCCTAAGCTCGAAGAAGAAATCAAGATTGCGCTGGTACCTAAGGACCCAGAAGACGCCAAGAACGTACAGATGGAAATCCGAGGCGGTGCCGGAGGCGACGAGGCTGCCCTCTTTGCAGGCGACCTATTTAATATGTATAAGAAATACTGCGAATCTAAGGGATGGACCGTCAGCGTGACTTCTGTTTCTGAAGGCGCAGTAGGTGGATACAAGGAAATAGACTTCGCCGTGAGCGGTACTGACGTTTACGGCACATTGAAGTATGAATCAGGTGTTCACCGTGTTCAGCGTGTGCCTGCTACTGAAACACAAGGCCGTATGCACACCTCAGCTGCTACTGTAGCTGTATTGCCAGAGGCAGACAAGTTTGAGGTGAACATCAACGAAGGTGACATCAAGTGGGATACCTTCAGAAGCTCAGGTGCCGGTGGTCAGAACGTGAACAAGGTGGAGTCTGGTGTACGTCTCCGCTATCCTTGGAAGAACCCTAACACAGGCGAGGTAGAGGAAATCCTCATCGAGTGTACTGAGACCCGTGACCAGCCAAAGAACAAGGAGCGTGCCTTGAGCCGCCTCTATACATTCATCCACGACCGTGAGCACCAGAAGTATGTTGACGATATCGCCAGCCGCCGCAAGAGCCTCGTATCTACCGGCGACCGCAGTGCGAAAATCCGTACCTACAACTTCCCACAGGGCCGTGTTACCGACCACCGTATCGGTTACACCACTCACGACCTCAACGGTTTCCTGGCAGGTGATATTCAGGACATGATTGATGCCCTGACCGTAGCCGAGAACGCTGAGAAGCTGAAAGAAACAGAATTGTAAAACCCCGATTCATCGTTCCGTACTTCGGGGCAATGAATCATCATATCAATCCATTATGAACAGAAAAGAACTCGTAGAGCAGATTTTCGCCAAGAAGAGTTTCTTGTGCGTAGGTCTTGACACAGATATCAACAAGTTGCCTAAGTGCATCACCGAGAGTGAAGACATCCAGGGCGCAGAAGCTGAGATGATATTCAGATTCAACAAGGCTATCATCGACGCAACAGCCCCTTACTGTGTGGCTTACAAGCCAAACCTGGCTTTCTATGAGAGCCGCGGCATCGATGGCATGATTGCCTTCGAAAACACCATCAAGTATCTCCACAGCCACTATCCAAACCACTTCATCATCGCAGATGCCAAGCGCGGCGATATCGGCAACACCAGCAAGATGTATGCCCAGACATTCTTCGAGGAATACAATATCGACTCAGTAACCGTTGCTCCTTATATGGGCGAGGATTCAGTCAAGCCATTCCTCGAGTATGACGGCAAGTGGGTTATCCTCCTGGCACTGACCAGCAACAAGGGTAGTCACGACTTCCAGCTCACCGAGGACAAGGAGGGCGAGCGCCTCTTCGAGAAGGTTCTCAAGAAGAGCCAGGAATGGGGCAACGATGAGAACATGATGTACGTAGTAGGCGCTACACAGGGCAAGATGTTCGAAGACATCCGCAAGGTGGCTCCTAACCACTTCCTCCTCGTACCGGGCGTAGGTGCACAGGGCGGCAGCCTGCAGGAGGTTTGCAAGTATGGCATCATCAAGGATTGCGGCTTGCTCGTAAACTCTTCCCGCGGCATCATCTATGCCAGCAACGGCGATGACTTTGCTGAGGTAGCAGGTCAGAAAGCTAAGGAGTTGCAGGCTGAAATGGCAGCAGAACTTGCTAAGTTATAAAAACTCAATTTAGGCGCAAAGTATCTTAAAAAAGAGGCTTTGCGCCTAAAAAATACCCTTTTATGGGGCGAAAAAGCAAAATATTACAAAATAAAGTCGAGAATCTAAATCTTTTTTGCTATTTTTGCAAACAAAATTGCGGTTACCTAAAGGTAATGATGCCTTGGGAACCTAAATAAACAAACTAGAAGACAGATAAATTATGGAATTTACCGCTCAACAAATAGCCCAGTTCGTTCAGGGCCGTGTGGAAGGTGATGAGAACGCAATAGTCAACACCTTCGCAAAAATCGAAGAAGGTAAGGAAGGCGCCATCTCGTTCCTTTCTAACCCTAAATACACTCATTATGTTTACGAAACCAAGTCAAGCATCGTACTCATTGATGAGACCGTAGAATTGGAACATCCTGTCAGCACAACCCTCATCCGTGTGAAGAATGCATACGAGTGTGTGGCTAAGCTCCTGCAGATGTACGAATCTATGAAGCCTAAGAAGACCGGCATCGATCCGCTGGCTTTCGTTTCTCCAAAGGCTAAGGTGGCTGAAGGCGTATATGTAGGTGCATTCGCATATATCAGCGATGGTGCAGAGGTAGGCGAAGGTAGCCAGATTTATCCTCATGCCTACATCGGAGAGGGTGCGAAGATTGGCAAGAATGCACTCATCTATCCGAACGTTACCGTATATCACGGTTGTAAGTTAGGCAACAACGTTACGCTTCATGCAGGTTGTGTGATCGGTGCCGACGGATTCGGATTCGCTCCTGGTCCTGAAGGATACGACAAGATTCCTCAGATTGGTATCGTTACCATCGAAGACGATGTAGAGATTGGTGCCAACACTTGTGTTGACCGTTCTACAATGGGTTCTACCTACGTACGCAAGGGCGTGAAACTCGACAACCTCGTACAGATTGCCCACAATACCGACATCGGCGCCAACACCGTGATGTCTTCTCAGGTAGGTGTAGCAGGCAGTACGAAGGTAGGCGAATGGTGTATGTTTGGCGGTCAGGTGGGTATTGCCGGCCACATCACTATCGGCGACAAGGTGTTCCTCGGTGCCCAGAGCGGTGTTCCTGGCAGCCTCAAGAGCGGCCAGCAGCTCATCGGAACTCCTCCTATGGAGCAGCGCGCTTACTTCAAGTCACAGGCCATCTTCCGTCGTTTGCCTGACATGTACAAGGAACTCAACGACCTGAAGAAGCAGATTGAAGAATTAAAGAAAAATAAATAGAAATCATATAATTATGTCAAAACAGAAGACACTGAAAGGTAGCTTCTCTCTTTGCGGAAAGGGTTTGCATACAGGCTTGAGCCTCACCGTAACATTCAATCCAGCACCAGAGAACACCGGTTATAAAATACAGCGCATCGACCTTGAAGGCGAGCCTGTCATCCAGGCTGTAGCTGAAAACGTTGTTGAAACACAGCGCGGTACCGTACTCGGTAAGGGGGACATCCGCGTTTCTACCATCGAGCATGGTATGTCAGCACTCTATGCCCTCGGCATCGACAACTGTCTCATCCAGGTAAATGGTCCTGAGTTCCCTATCCTCGACGGTTCTGCTGCTCCTTATGTAGAGAAGATTCAGAGCGTAGGCATCCAGGAACAGAATGCAGAGAAAGATTACTACATCATCCGTCATAAGATTGAGGTGAAAGATAATAACGGGTCTGTTATCACCATTCTTCCAGACGAGGACTTCAGCATCACAGCCATGTGTTCTTTCGAGAGCAAATTCATCAACAGCCAGTTTGCTACCCTCGATAAGATGGAGACATACGCAGAGGAGATTGCTTCTGCCCGTACCTTCGTTTTCGTACGCGATATCATGCCTCTGCTCCAGGCTAACCTCATCAAGGGTGGTGACCTGGACAATGCCATCGTTATCTACGAGCATCAGGTAGAACAGGCTCAGCTCGACCAGCTCGCCGACCATCTCAAGGTGCCTCACATGGATGCCAACAAGTTGGGTTACATCCAGCACCGCCCATTGCAGTGGGAGAACGAGTGTACACGTCATAAGCTGCTCGACATCATCGGCGATATGGCACTCATCGGCAAGCCTATCAAGGGTCGCATCATCGCTACCCGTCCTGGCCATACCGTAAACAACAAGTTCGCCCGCCTCATGCGCAAGGAGATTCGCAAGCACGAGATTCAGGCTCCTATCTACAATCCTAACGAGGAGCCAATCATGGATAATATCCGCATCCGTCAGCTCCTGCCTCACCGCTACCCTATGCAGCTGGTCGATAAGGTCATCGCTATGGGTCCTAACAGCATCGTGGGCGTAAAGAATGTAACCAGCAACGAGCCATTCTTCACCGGTCACTTCCCTGAGGAGCCGGTTATGCCGGGTGTTCTCCAGGTAGAGGCTATGGCACAGTGTGGCGGTCTGCTCGTCCTCAACCAGTTGGAGGAGCCTGAGCGCTGGAGTACTTACTTCATGAAGCTCGATGATGTGAAGTTCCGCAAGAAGGTGGTTCCGGGCGATACCCTCCTCTTCCGTGTAGAACTGCTCGCACCTGTACGTCATGGCATCAGCTCTATGAAGGGCTATATGTTCGTAGGCGACCAGGTGGTGGCAGAGGCTACTTTCACTGCACAGATTGTTAAGAACAAGTAATAATAAAATAGAAATATGAATCAGATTAGTCCATTAGCGTTCGTTCACCCAGAGGCAAAACTCGGTGATAACAACATCATCGGCCCTTTCTGCTATATTGATAAGGATACCGTTTTGGGCGATAACAACGTATTACAGAACAGCGTCACCATCCATGTAGGTGCCCGCATCGGAAACAACAATGAGTTCTTCCCAGGTGCCAGCATCTCTACCAAGCCTCAGGATTTGAAGTTCAAGGGCGAGCAGACAACATGCGAGGTTGGCGATAACAACAGTATCCGTGAGAACGTTACTATCTCTCGTGGTACAGCCTCTAAGGGCAAGACCGTAGTAGGCAGCAACAACCTCCTGATGGAGACCGTTCACGTGGCTCACGACTGCGTGCTTGGCAGCGGCTTGATTATCGGCAACTCTACCAAGTTTGCCGGCGAGGTGGTAGTAGATGACAACGCCATCGTCAGCGCCAACGTTCTCGTTCACCAGTTCTGCCATATCGCAGGTTACGTGATGATCCAGGGCGGTTGCCGTTTCTCTCAGGATATTCCTCCATACATCATTGCCGGCAAGGAGCCAACCCGCTACTGCAGCATCAACCTCATCGGTCTGCGCCGTCGCGGTTTCAGCAATGAGACCATCCAGAACATTCATGAGGCTTACCGCCTGCTCTACAGCAAGGGTATATTGAAGGAAGGTATCGAGGAAATCAAGAAGAATCTTGAGGTTACCAAGGAGATTCAGTACATTATCGACTTCGTTGAGAGTTCTCAGCGAGGCATTATCCGATAAAAGTAAAAGGGAAAAAAAGTAAGAAGGTAAAAAGAGCATCCTTGCATAGGTTTATGAAACGAGCAAGGATGCTTTTTTCTTGAATATAAAGAATGATATATGAAAACATTGATTGTGGTCTTAGGTCCTACCGGTGTAGGTAAAACGGAGCTTTGCCTTTCACTGGCAGAGCATCTCGCTATACCTATTATCAATGCCGACTCCCGCCAGATCTTCGCCGAACTCCCTATCGGAACCGCAGCCCCTACTGCCGAACAGCAGCAGCGGGTAAAGCATTATTTCGTAGGAAATCACCACATCGAAGATTATTACAGCGCTGCCCAATACGAGGCTGATGTGATGAATCTCCTGCAGGAAGACATCTTCAAGAATCACGATGTGGCTCTGCTTACAGGTGGCAGCATGATGTATATCGATGCTGTATGCAAAGGAATCGACGACATCCCTACTGTTCGTGACGACATCCGCACCTGGATGAAACAGCGGCTGGAAGAGGAAGGGCTGGAGGCACTGGTAGAAGAACTCCACAAGATGGATCCGGAGCACTGGGCGATAGTAGACAGGAAGAATCCACGCCGCGTGGTTCATGCCCTGGAAATCTGCCATCAGACTGGCAAGACTTATACTTCTTTCCGCACAGCCGAAAAGAAGCAGCGCCCTTTCCGCATCATCAAGATAGGCCTGAACCGCGACAGAACTGAACTCTACGACCGCATCAACCAGCGTGTACTGATGATGATGGACGAAGGTCTGGAGGCAGAAGCACGCAGCGTATATCCACACAAGGGCCTCACTGCCTTGAGAACCGTGGGCTACAAGGAAATGTTTGCCTATTTCGATGGCGAGATAGATAAGGATGAAGCCATCCGCCAGATACAGTCGCATAGCCGTGAATACATGCGCAAGCAGCTCACCTGGTTTAAGCGGGATGCAGAAATTCACTGGTATCATCCCGACCAGCAGGATGAAATCATCCGATTTATTGATGAAGAGATATAGACATAATCGCCCGATAGCATATTCATTTTTGTTGTTAGAAATATAGTTGAGATTCCATAATATTACATGGAATTCTCCGGAATCAGATTTGAATTCTGGTGCTTTATAGCCCATGAACTTTTCAAAATGCTCGTGTTCTTTGATGATTTTCTTCATACCTTATAAAATCAGCGTCTTGTTTGATGCAGAATTCTAAATAATTGGAGGTAAAAATGAAATAAGCTTCATGTGCTATCGAAACAGGCTTCATGTGCGATTGAAATAGGCTTCATTCGCCATTGAAGCCTATTTCATTTAGAGCAGAAGTAATCTTCCCCTGCCAAAAAGGTATTTCTGTCAATATTTATAACCAAATTTTGCATACTGGTAAACTTGGAATCTAGCAACGAAAATAGGGAGTTTTGGGCATCTCGAATTCTCTATTTTTTGTTTCTAATTAAGCGAATACCCTATAGTTGTACAACTATAAAGTTGTAGGCGTACGACTATATAGGCTATAGTTGTACAACTATAGGGGTTATAGTCGTACAACTATAGAATTCCTATTTTAGCGCTATTAACCAACAAATCCATAATTCCTTGATTATTAACATATTACCATTTTCTTCCATATTTTCAATATTCACAAAGAAATAAGAATCGTTTGAAAATACGAGAATCTCAGCAAGGGAAATGTATAAAAAATAAAACGACCCGCACATTTGAGCATCGTTGAGAGGCTTGGCGGGTACTGGTGCTACCAAGGTACGAAGATTCTTCGAAACCAGCAAATTTTTGGGGAGAATTTTTAATTTCGCATGCTAAAAAGTATAAAGCATTTACAAATTAAGCTACTCCGCCCCCATGCGGTAATTCTTTGGCGATAATCCGGTATGCTTCTTGAAGAAGGTGCCGAAGGATGAGGCATTCGGCACAGTCCATTCGTTGAGACTTTGGTATCACTGAAAGATGAAGAAGGAGAAGAATAAAAGTATTATATGAGTATTTTATAAGGGTTTTATAAGACCCTTATAAAATATCGAGTTATAAGATATCGAGAAGTTCCTCGAATCTTGAAATACGACGGAGCTTGGGATGTTCAAATTCCTCTGTCTTTTCATGCGCCCATGTGGTATGAAAAGGGATATGAACAGCCGAAGCTCCGATTTTTAATGCCGGAGCAATATCACTCTTGAAACTGTTACCCACCATCACCAGCTCGTCGGGAGTTACATCCAGTTCCCTGCAGAGACGATGATAAGCCTTGGGCGTCTTGTCGCTCACGATAGTCACCACATCAAAATACCGCTGCAGACCCGAACGCCACAACTTATTCTCCTGATCCATCAACTCACCCTTGGTGAAGACTGCCAGCTTATATTTCTTCATCTCACGGAAACAAGCCAAGGTTTTCTCTACCCCTTCCAAAGGCTTGGCATCAAGATGCAGGAGACTCTTACCCAAGTCCACAATTTGGGCGATGACATTCGCCTCCACCTTACCATGACTAACCTTCACCGCATTCTCTACCAGGGATATGGTGAAAGCCTTGCAACCATAACCCAAATCAGCCATATTTTTACTCTCCGTCTCGAAGAGAGCAGCAGAAATATCCTTTTCCTTTCCATATTCCGCAAGTAGCTCGCAATACTCATGCTCCACGTCCTCGAAATAGTTTTGTAATGCCCAGAGCGTATCATCGGCATCGAAGGCTATCGCCCTGATATCTTTAAATCTATCCATTTTTCTTGCTATCTTTGTTTTACACCTTTTATTAAATAAGCGTTTGGACTGCAAAGATACTACTTTCTTTCAGAAAAACAGAAGAAAAATCGTTTTTAACAAGAATGTAACATCTGTTTAAATAGCCTGTAACATTTCCTACGTACTTTTGCAGCCGAAAAGAAGGAGAAAATGGATAACTTCCGCAAATAAGGGAAAGAAATATCCCCCACAAAGTAAATAATAACAATAAACATTAAGATAATAATGGGTACAATTTATTTATGTATTGTGATCTTCCTGCTCTGTTTAGCAGTGTTCGATCTCTTCGTAGGAGTCAGCAACGATGCTGTCAACTTCCTGCAATCTGCCATCGGAGCTAAGGTGGCTAAGTTTCGCACGGTGCTGATTATCGCATCCTGCGGTGTGGTTCTGGGAGCCATTATGTCATCGGGAATGATGGATATTGCCCGACACGGCATCATGAGTCCTGACCACTTCACCTTCGAGGAAGTGATGACACTCTTCCTAGCCGTCATGGTGACGGATGTCATTATCCTGGATGTATTCAATACCTTAGGTATGCCGACCTCTACTACCGTCTCTCTGGTATTCGAGCTGCTGGGTGGTGCTTTCATCCTCGCTACATTGAAGATGTATGGCGACGATAGCCTCAACTATGGCGTATTGCTCAACAGCAACAAGGCGTTGGAGGTAATCATGGGTATCTTTTCATCTGTCATCATCGCCTTCGTATTCGGTGCCTTCGTGATGTGGCTTTCCCGTATCGTCTTCACCTTCAACTATCGCAAGCATTCACGCTACAGCATCGCCATCTTCGGTGGTATCGCCTTTACAGCCCTCTCTTACTTCATCTTCATGAAGGGTTTGGGCAAGAGTCCTTACTTGCCTGCTGAGGTACGCGATTACATCGACCAGAATCTCGGTTTCCTCATCTGCATCACCTTCGTGGTGTCTGCTGTTGTGATGGAATTCCTGCATCTCTGCCGTGTCAACATCTTCAAGTTTACGGTGCTGATGGGTACTTTCGCCCTGGCTATGGCTTTCGCTGGTAACGACCTGGTGAACTTCATCGGTGTGCCTCTGGCTGGTCTCTCTTCTTATCAGGACTATATGGCAAATGCCAATGGTGCAGCGCCAGACCAGTTTATGATGACTTCATTGATGGAGAGCGCCAAGACCACTCCTGGCTTCCTGCTTGCTGCCGGTGCCGTGATGATTATCGCCATGGCGACATCCAAGAAGGCACAGAACGTAATCAAGACTTCTGTTGACTTGAGCCGTCAGGACGAGGGCGATGAGATGTTCGGCAGTTCTTCTGCAGCCCGCGTGATTGTACGCAACTGCCAGGCTACAGATTCATGGTTGAAGAAGTTTATGCCAAAGGCACTGATGAACTGGATCAACAGCCGTTTCGACAAGAATGATGTTGAACTCGAGGAGAGTGCAGCTTTCGACGTGGTTCGTGCAGCCGTTAACCTGGTACTTGCTTCCATGCTAATCACCATCGGTACCAACCTCAAGTTGCCTCTCTCTACCACCTACGTTACCTTCATGGTGGCTATGGGTTCTTCACTTGCTGATAGAGCATGGAGCCGCGAGAGTGCCGTATTCCGTGTAACAGGTGTATTGAGTGTAATCGGTGGTTGGTTCATCACAGCCGGTGTAGCTTTCGCAGCCTGTGCCATTGTTTGTATCATCATGCACTTTGGTGGTGTGGGCATCCAGGCTTGCTTCATGGGCTTGGTTATCTACCTGCTCATCCGCAGCAACATCCAGTATAACAAGAAGGCTAAGGAAGAGGGCAAGAGCAGTACCTTCCAGCTGATGATGCGTTCACGCGACCCGGAGATTGTATGGGATTTGCTTCGCCGTCAGGTTTCACGCACCCAGTCTTACGTCTGCCACTTCGCCCTGAACGAGTTCAACCTGATTATGGATGGTCTTGCCAACGAGAATACCCGCGACCTTCGTCATGCCAACAAGGATCTGAAGAAGGAACAGGATATGCTGAAGAAGTTCCGCCGTCAGGAGATGCTCGGTTTGAAGAAATCGCCTATCGAGATTGCCATCGAGCGCAACACCTGGTTCCATCTGGGCGCCAACAGCAACCAGCAGTTTATCTACTCTCTGCGCCGTATGCTCGACCCTATCAAGGAACATGTTGACAACAACTTCAATCCGCTTCCTGCTGAATACATCAAGGAGTTTGCTCCTGTACGCCAGAAGATCAACGACCTGATGCGCATGAGCTGCGAACTGATAGAGACCGGCAGATATGACAGCTATCGCGAGATTCTTGCCGAGGCAGATGCCTGCAAAGACGAACTCTCTGTTCTCCGCAAGAAGCATATCGACCGCATCCAGCACATGACTGACAATACGCTGATGCAGATTTCTCTGGTTTATCTCAACGTACTGCAGGAGAGTCAGGAATTCCTGAGTGTGATGAGACATCAGTTAAGAGCTGCAAAGAAGTTTATGGAAAAGTAAAAAAGCACTGACATTTTGTCACGAAACTACTTTTTGGTATATCTGTTGCATGATGACAGATAACAGCGGATAACAAGAGTGTTATTTCGCTATCACAATATAATCTGAAAAGGTTAGTTTCTCATAGGTTAAGATTGTTAGGTTTAGTTTTAGAAAGTTTTAGGTTTTTAGTTAGATAAGGGCTCCAAGTGCTAGTGATTAGTATTTGGAGCCATTTTTTTGCCCAAATATTTGGCTATTAGGAAGAAAAGTTGTAATTTTGCAGCCGATTTCAGAAAAGAATCATCATATTCAATAACCCGAGTGCTTGGTAAACCTCGTAAAAAACAAGAAAATGGACAAGAAAAAAACTCAAGTGAGCGTGCTGTTTATGCTTTTCAGCATCCTCTTCTGCGTTTGCCTGATTGCAGCAAACGTACTCGAAACAAAGCAAATCGCCTTCGGGCCAGTTTCCCTTACCGGTGGACTCATCGTATTCCCTGTAAGCTACATCATCAATGATTTGGTATGCGAAGTATGGGGCTATCAGAAAGCGCGTCTGTTGATATGGACCGGCTTTGCGATGAACTTCTTCTTCGTGGCGCTGGGTGCTATCTGCGATGTGATTCCAGCAGCACCTTATTGGACCAACGATGCCGGTTTTCATGCCATCTTCGGTCTGGCACCCCGCATTGCAGCAGCCTCTTTCGTAGCCTTCATCATCGGTTCGTTTGCCAATGCTTATGTAATGAGCGTGATGAAAATCCGCGATGGTGGCAAGCATTTCTCTGCCCGTGCCATCCTCAGTACCATTGCAGGTGAGAGTTGCGACAGTCTTATCTTCTTCCCACTTGCCCTGGGCGGTGTGGTGCCTGCATCAGAATTGCCTTGGCTCATGCTCTGGCAGGTGATACTGAAGACAGCCTACGAGATTGTGGTATTGCCTCTGACCATACGTGTAGTGAAATACGTGAAGAAGCATGAAGGTGAAGATGTATACGACAATAACATCTCCTACAATGTATTCAAGATCTTCAGCCTCGGCTAAAAGACATCAGTAAATTTCAAACATTAAAACATTACCAAGCGTGGATAGAAAAGAAGACGGTCTTCAGGCATTAGGTGCCAAGACTACATATAGAATGGATTATGCGCCAGATGTGCTCGAAACTTTCGTGAACAAGCATCCTGGCAATGATTACTGGGTACGTTTCAACTGCCCTGAGTTTACATCGCTCTGTCCTATTACGGGTCAGCCAGATTTCGCAGAGATTCGCATCAGCTATATTCCTGACGTAAAGATGGTAGAGAGCAAGAGTCTGAAACTTTATCTCTTCAGTTTCCGCAATCATGGCGATTTCCATGAAGACTGCGTGAACATCATCATGAAGGATCTCATCAAGCTGATGGACCCTAAATACATTGAGGTAACAGGCATCTTTACTCCTCGTGGCGGTATCAGCATCTGGCCGTATGCCAACTATGGCAAGCCAGGCACCAAATACGAGAAACTGGCAGAACAGAGATTCGCTACTCACGAATAAAAACAAGAAACCTCGGAAGATTGCTTTTATGCATCTTCCGAGGTTTTTATTGTTTATAGCTGATGAAATTATGGGAACTGAGGATAATCCTCGAAGCGAGGCTTGCGCTTCTCAAGGAACGCCTTGCCGCCCTCCTGAGCCTCATCCATCGTATAATAGAGCATGGTGGCATCGCCAGCCAACTCCTGAATACCAGCCTGACCATCCAGTTCGGCATTCAAGCCAGCCTTGATCATACGGAGTGCCAGAGGCGAACGCTCCATCATGATTTCAGCCCACTCTACACAGGTATCTTCCAACTGGTCGAGAGGCACTACCTTATTAACCATTCCCATCTGTTCAGCCTCCTTGGCAGAATACTGCTTGCAGAGGAACCAGATTTCGCGTGCCTTCTTTTGTCCCACCATTCGTGCCAGATAAGAAGAACCGAAACCGGCATCAAAACTTCCCACCTTAGGACCGGTCTGTCCGAAGATGGCATTCTCTGAAGCAATAGTCAGGTCACACATCACATGAAGCACATGTCCGCCACCGATGGCATAACCATTTACCATAGCGATGACCGGCTTTGGCAAACGACGAATCTGCATCTGTACATCGAGCACATTCAGGCGAGGTACACCGTCATTACCTACATAACCGCCGCGGCCCTTTACATGCATGTCGCCACCTGCACAGAATGCCTTATCACCAGCACCCGTCAGGATGACCACACGGATATCCAGACAGTCGCGGCAATAGTTGAATGCCTGCGCCATCTCCCAAGTGGTCAACGGTGTGAAAGCATTGCGGTAGCGCTCACGGTTGATGGTAATCTTAGCGATATGATTATACTCCTCGAAGATGATTTCCTTGAAATCAAAACCTTCTATCTTTTTCCATTCTCTCATTTTATTACTTTGAACTTTGAATTTTGAACTTTGAACTTTATGATTACTTACTATCTTATTTTTTTGACAGAACTATCAGTTATAGTTCCTTATAAGTCATCTATCAGCACTTCTGGATGGCTTCCAGCATCTCGTTATCTACATCCATATCGGTGAAAATCTCCAGGAGCATCGGGCGCTCGCTCTCGGCATGAATCAATTGGCTGATGCCCTGTTCCATCTCTTCCATCGTATGAGCTGCGAGATACTTTACGTCATTCTGACTACAGATTCCTTCAGCCGTTGCATGATGCTTTGCCATTACCATTTCTTCGCGAGCCTGACTCTCCTTTAATCCCTGGAACTTGCCAAAGATGGCACCGCCACCATTATTGAACACGATGATACGGAGCTTGCCGTTCAGATTTCTATTCCAGAGCGCATTCTGGTCATAGAAGAAACTCAGGTCGCCGAGAACGCAGTATACATGCTTATCAGACTTGTTCTTGCACATCGAGAAACCTACAGCCGTAGAAAGAGAACCTTCAATGCCGTTCACACCACGATTGCAGTAAACATGACGGTCGGCATACTGATTCATCAACCGGATGGCAGAACTGTTGCCCGAGAAGACGCTGCTCATCATACCTGGAAGGAATGTATCGAATTTGCGGTCATAGATACCATCGTCCTGAGCATCTTTACCGCCTAAGGTGAACGCTTTGAAATCCTGAGGCTCAACCTTCTGAAGCTGGCTGAAGAATTCCTTTACGGTAGCCAGACTGCTGAACTCAGGCTTGAAGTTCTCTTTGCGTTCATAGCTTTTAGCCAACGCATCCATCCACAATTTGCGATAATCCTCCCAGTGGTTGTGCCAGCCAAAATTATCCAACCATGACATAGCATCACTGTTTGGCAAATCCATCACTTTAGTAAGATGCATGAACGTATCTTCGATATCAGCCTCTTGCGAGATTCTTATCTGCTCAACTCCTTTAAGCGAACGCAGATAAGATTTCAGCTTCTTGCTCACAATATGTCCACCTATATAAATCACCAGGTCAGGACGGAATCTTTCATCGTCCTTTATTTCATCCAGCAAATTCTCGAAAGCGCCATACAAGGTGGTTTTATTCCAATCTTCTCCCAGTTCTTCCTGAACCTTATATAGATAAGGTGGCATTGCCAGAGATTCCCATAATATAGGCATCCGGTCAATATAAGCCAACAAGTCTACATATTTTTCGGTATTGTCCAACTGTCCTATTACCAACAATGGATGTTTGGCTTTTAACACACATTCAAAAGGGGTCTCATCAAATGTGTCAATATTTGCCCTGCAGTAAGCAACCTCTATCTTGCGCTCAACGGGCAAAGCTTCTTTCGTAAACGAATAGAAAGGCTCAGAGATAGGTACATTGATGTGTACAGGTCCCTTTACCCGCCCCATGCTTTTCAACAGCGCTTCGTTGACCAGCCGGTTGCAATACCAATGCATCTCTTCCTGCTGCTCACCTTCGAACACTTCTGGCAGAGATACCGCTTTTCTTACCATCTGCCCCAAAGCATCAGGCTGAGGAAGCGTCTGACCATCCAACTGGTTAATCCACTGTGCCGGTCTGTCGGCAGAAATCACTATGAGCGGGATTTGCTGATAATAAGCCTCAGCTACTGCCGGATAAAGATTGAGCAATGCAGAACCTGAAGTCACACACACTACGACAGGCTGATAACCTTCAGCCATAGAAAGTCCAAGAGCTTGGAAGCCGGCGCTACGTTCATCGGTTACAGGATAGCAAGTGATGTCTTCACACTCGTTGAGATTATGAACTATGGCTGCATTTCTGCTGCCCGGACACACCACAGCATGGCGAACACCATGCGCTACCAGTAAGCTTGTCAAAATATTGACGTTTTCTTTATTGCTATACATTTCACCTTAATTTTTAGGCTATTTTTATGTTTTCAGATTCTTGAAGAACCTTTGTCTTTTAGTATGATAAAATCAGAATGAATCCCTATCATTTCTCTGCAAGACCTTTACAGGACCGACAGGATGGTCAGCATCTTAGCTTCAGTTTCCTTCCACTCCTTCTCCATCTCGCTCTCCTTCAGCAATCCGCCTCCGGCATAGAGTTCGCAGGAACCGTCATCCAGAATGTTCATGCAGCGCAGGGAAACATAGAGATGCGTCTTTCCTTTCGGCGAAATCGGTCCCACAAAACCACTGTAGTATTTGCGCGACTGACGTTCATGCTGCAGGATAAACCGGCGAGCTTCATCCTTCGGTATTCCGCAGACGGCAGGCGTAGGATATAAGGCATCGAGCACATCGCCCAAACGCCTCGTATCATGCAGACGGAAAGCGATGTCGGTACGGAGATGATAGAGATTGGCAGCCATCGTGGTATAAGGTCCCTTCTTCTGATATTCATCCGAAAAGACCTTGATGCAATCCTCGATATAATCGGTTACATACTGCTGTTCCTCTCTGTTCTTCTCCGACCATTCTACCCCTTCTACCGGATAATCGGCTACGGTCTTGGAAGGTTCTGCCTTCTGGGTGCCTGCCAGCGACATGGTCACCATCTGATTCTGTTCACCTTTAAGCAGTATTTCAGGGGTAGCCATCAGCCATATACCCGATTGGGGTGTATAAACCAAGGCTACAAAAAGACGGGGATACATCCGGCAGGTCTTCAGAAACAGAGCCTTTAAAGAGTCTGCATCCTGCACAACTGAAGCATTGGTTGTATTCTGCACAGCTGAAGTCTTGCCGGCATCTTGCACAACTGAAGTCAAGACAGATTCAAAAGGCTGCCGATGACTCTGAATACGCAGTTTTCTCGCAAGAACAATCTTGCTGAATTTACCTTCAGAGAGCTGCCGGTGAAAGCATTCAAACTCCCTTGCATAGGCTTCAAAATTACGTCCCGACGTAGATTCTGCTACGTCACGATGTAAATTCTGCTGCATCCCGACGTAGGAAGTACCGCATCGCGATGCATTTTCAGCCCCCTCGGTAGAGATCAGTTTGCATTCATCCGGATGCATCAGCACCACAGGACATTTGCAGGACGGCGCGAAAGGAGCAATCACGAAACCTTCCTTACCATTCAGTTCTGCCACAGAAGAGAGCACCTCAGGTTCTCCCTCATGCTGAGCCACATAGGTAGCATGGTGCAGATAAGGCAGACGATAATACGCAAAAGCTATCATACCTTAGTCTCTGCCCCCTTTTTCGGATTATCTTTCTTTGGAGTGAACACATAGTTGGTTACCTGTACGGTACAGATTACCTCACCAGCCGTATTCTTGATATCCACCTGCCAGGTATGCAAGGTTCTGCCCTTGTGCACAATCTTGCCAAAGGCAGTAACCGTATCGCCCTCGCTGACCGCCTGGACATGAGTACCGCTCACGTTGATGCCCACGGCAATCTGTCCCGGACAGAGCGCCAGGGAACCGATACCCGCCACATTCTCGGCAAGAGCCAGAGAAGCACCTCCACTCAAGAAACCGAAAGGTTGGCGATTACGCTCATCTACCTTCATCGTTGCCTGAAGCGTATCAGGCTCAGGGGTAGAAATAAAATGCATTCCAAGCGTCTTGGATAATCCATCAGTCTTGCTGATTCTTTTTACTAATTCATCTATGTTCATCTTATTTTCTCCTATTTCTCGTATTTTGTTATTGATTCAGAGCCATTCGTTTCCTCCTCGCTCCAAAGTATGTTTCTGATAAATTCAACGCAAAGGTAAGACTTTCTTCAGAGAAAACAAAATTTATCGCACTTTTTATTTGATGAAGGGCAAACTTTACATACCTTTTCCTTTCTTTAATAATAAAAAACATAAAAAACGGCATATAGTTCAGATTTATTTTGTATTTTTGCACCAAAAATAAGAAAATAAAAGATATATCTGAATAGAATATGAACATTTTAGAGCTTAGCGAACAGGAAATCGTTCGCAGACAGAGTCTTCAGACATTGCGCGAGATGGGCATCGACCCATACCCAGCAGCAGAGTTTCCAACCAATGCATTCAGCACTGATATCAAAGCTGAATTCAAGGACGAGGACGAGCCACGCCAGGTTGTTATCGCCGGACGTATGATGGGTCGCCGCGTGATGGGTAAAGCCAGCTTTGCTGAGTTGCAGGACTCAAAGGGAAGAATCCAGGTCTATATCGCCCGCGACGAGATTTGTCCAGACGAGAACAAGGACCTTTATAATACTGTTTTCAAGAAACTCCTCGATATCGGTGACTTTATCGGTGTAAAGGGTTTCGTATTCCGTACACAGACTGGCGAGATTTCTGTTCACGCCAAGGAATTGTGCCTGCTCTCTAAGAGCTTGAAGCCACTCCCTATCGTGAAGTACAAGGATGGCGTGGCTTACGACAAGTTCGATGATCCTGAGTTGCGTTACCGCCAGCGCTACGTTGACCTCATCGTTAATGATGGCGTAAAGGAAACCTTCCTGCAGCGTGCTACCGTGCTCCGCACTCTGCGCAGCGTACTCGACAACGCTGGTTATACAGAGGTAGAGACTCCTACCCTTCAGAGCATTGCCGGTGGTGCTTCTGCCCGCCCATTCATCACCCACTTCAATGCGCTCGACCAGGATATGTACATGCGTATCGCTACCGAGCTCTACCTGAAGCGCCTCATCGTAGGTGGTTTCGAGGGTGTTTATGAAATCGGCAAGAACTTCCGCAACGAGGGTATGGACCGTAACCACAACCCTGAGTTCACCTGTATGGAGCTTTATGTTCAGTACAAGGACTACAACTGGATGATGGCTTTCACAGAGAAGTTGCTCGAAACTATCTGTATCGCCGTAAACGGCAAGCCAGAGCGCGAGATTGATGGCAACATCATCAGCTTCAAGGCTCCATATCGCCGTCTGCCTATCCTCGATGCCATCAAGGAGAAGACCGGTTTCGACTGCAACGGCAAGACCGAGGAAGAAATCCGCGCATTCTGCAAGGAGAAGGGCATGGATGTAGATGAGACTATGGGTAAGGGTAAGTTGATTGACGAGCTCTTCGGCGAGTTCTGCGAGGGAACCTTCCTCCAGCCAACCTTCATCACCGACTATCCTGTAGAGATGTCTCCATTGACCAAGATGCACCGTTCTAAGCCAGGCTTGACCGAGCGTTTCGAGTTGATGGTTAACGGTAAGGAGCTTGCCAATGCATACTCTGAGCTCAACGACCCAATCGACCAGGAAGAGCGTTTCATCGACCAGATGAAGCTTGCCGATAAGGGAGATGATGAGGCGATGATCATCGATCAGGACTTCCTCCGTGCCCTCCAGTATGGTATGCCTCCAACATCAGGTATCGGTATCGGTATCGACCGCCTGGTAATGCTGATGACAGGCAAGACCTTCATTCAGGAGGTACTGTTCTTCCCACAGATGAAGCCAGAGAAGAAGATGCCACAGAGCACCATCAAGGAATGGGCAGAGATTGGCGTACCAGAGGATTGGGCATACGTGCTCCGCAAGGCAGGCTTCAACCTCATCTCTGATATCCGCGAAGAAAAAGCACAAGGCTTGCAGCAGAAGATTGGAGAAATCAACAAGAAGTACAAGCTCGGCTACGAGAAGCCTTCTGTTGACAACATCCAAAGCTGGATCGACGCAGCAAATGCTTAATGTATAATTAATAATGTATAATTAATAAAGAGTTCCACCTTTTTATTAGTTATACATTATACCTACAAATAAAGGCGAAAGCCTCATTATACATTATTAATTATTAATTATAAAATCATTCGAAGTGTATAATTGCGGTAAAATAGCGATTATTGGCGGCGGTAGCTGGGCTACAGCCATTGCCAAGATTGTGGTGGGGCATACTCATCACATAGGCTGGTATATGCGTCGCGACGACCGCATCGAGGACTTCAAGCGCATGGGTCACAACCCTGCCTATCTGATGTCGGCACGATTCAATGTGGAAGAAATCTTCTTCTCTTCCGACATCAACAAGATAGTGCAGAATTACGATACACTCGTGTTCGTCACCCCATCGCCTTATCTGAAGAATCATCTCAAAAAGCTCAAGACCCGACTCAGCGATAAGTTCATCATCACAGCCATTAAAGGTATCGTGCCTGATGAAAACCTCGTGTGCTCAGAGTATTTCCATCAGGTTTACGATGTGCCTTACGAGAACCTCGCCTGCATCGGCGGTCCTTCTCATGCCGAGGAGGTAGCACTGGAGCGACTGAGCTATCTCACCGTGGGCTGTAGCGATACCGAAAAGGCGCGTGCCTTCGCCAACGATTGTCTGGCGAGTGAATTCATCAAGACCAAGACTTCGAGCGATGTCATCGGCATCGAATACTCTTCGGTTCTGAAGAACGTATACGCCATCGCAGCAGGTATCTGTGGCGGACTGAAGTATGGTGACAACTTCCAGGCGGTACTCATGTCGAATGCCGTTCAGGAAATGCACCGCTTCCTGACAGCCGTCCACCCTATCGACCGAAGCATGTACGACTCAGTTTATCTGGGCGACTTGCTCGTAACAGGCTACAGTAACTTTTCCCGCAACCGAACCTTCGGTACCATGATAGGCAAGGGCTACAGCGTGAAGAGTGCGCAGATAGAGATGGAGATGATTGCCGAAGGATATTTCGGCACCAAGTGTATGAAGGAAATCAACCGCCACATGCACGTCAACATGCCGATTCTTGATGCTGTATATAATATATTGTACGAGCGCATCAGTCCGCAAATCGAAATCAAACTCTTGACCGATTCGTTCAGATAGCCACATCCTATCCGTCGGTTTCGGTAGAAGAGTTTGTCTTCAAGTAGTAACATTAACACATTCATTTAGATATTAAAAGAAAAATGAAAAGTATCAGCTTAAACATTACAAAGGCTGCATCATTCCTCGCAGAAGGTGCAGTAAAGGCTTACGAGCCTAAGGTTAAGGCCGCTCAGGAAGCTCTTGAGAACGGCACTTGTGAAGGTAACGATTTCTTGGGATGGTTACATTTGCCATCTTCTATCACTCCTGAGTTCCTCGATGAGATTCAGGCTGTTGCCAACACTTTGCGCGAAAAGTGTGAGGTTGTTGTGGTTGCAGGTATCGGTGGTAGCTACCTCGGTGCTCGCGCCGTTATTGAAGGCCTCGGCAACTCTTTCGCTTGGCTCGTAAACGACAAGAAGAACCCTACTATCCTCTTCGCAGGTAACAATATCGGTGAGGACTACCTCTTCGAGTTGACTTCTTTCTTGAAGGACAAGAAGTTTGGTGTCATCAACATCTCTAAGTCTGGTACCACTACAGAGACTGCTCTTGCTTTCCGTCTCTTGAAGAAGCAGTGCGAGGATCAGCGCGGTAAGGAAGAGGCTAAGGAGGTTATCGTAGCTGTTACCGACGCCAAGAAGGGTGCTGCACGTACTTGTGCTGATAAGGAGGGCTACAAGAGCTTTATCATCCCTGACAATGTAGGTGGCCGTTTCTCTGTTTTGACTCCAGTAGGTTTGTTGCCTATCGCAGTAGCTGGTTTCGATGTAAAGCAGCTCGTTGCCGGTGCTGCTGATATGGAGAAGGCTTGCGGCAAGGACGTAGCTTTCGAGGAGAATCCTGCTGCTATCTATGCAGCTACACGTCAGGCTCTCTATACACAGGCTGGCAAGAAGATTGAGATTGTATGCAACTTCCAGCCTAAACTTCACTACTTCGCAGAGTGGTGGAAGCAGCTCTATGGTGAGAGCGAAGGTAAGGACCAGAAGGGTATCTTCCCAGCAGCTTGCGACTTCACTACCGACCTTCACTCTATGGGCCAGTGGATTCAGCAGGGCGAGCGCTCTATCTTCGAGACTGTTATCAGCGTTGAGACTCCTAACGAGAAGCTGCTCTTCCCTCACGATGATGAAAACCTCGACGGTTTGAACTTCCTCGAGGGCAAGCGTGTTGATGAGGTAAACAAGATGGCAGAGCTCGGTACACGTCTGGCTCACGTTGACGGTGGTGTTCCTAACATCCTGGTTAACGTACCAGAGTTGAACGCTTACTACCTCGGTCAGCTGATTTATTTCTTCGAGAAGGCTTGCGGTATCAGCGGTCTCTTGGAAGAGGTAAACCCATTCAACCAGCCTGGTGTTGAGGCATACAAGAAGAATATGTTTGCATTGCTCAACAAGCCAGGTTACGAGGCAGAGAGCAAGGCTATCCAGGAGCGCTTGAAGAATGAGTAAAGCTAAATGTTAAGTGTTAAGTGTTAAATGTTAAATTAGGGCTAGCGCCATTAATACTGGGCAAAGAAATTGCTCCGTTAGACAACTTAACATTTAACATTAAACACTTAACATTAAAACACAAAGGTTGATGAAGGAAATTATTTCGAAATACTTGAAAGAACACGGCTTTGGGGAATTTACCCCTAGAGCCGTGCTTTTTGATATGGATGGCGTACTATACAACAGCATGCCTAATCATGCTGTGGCATGGCAGGAATCAATGAAGCAGTTTGATATCCACATGACTGCAGCCGACGCTTATGCTACAGAAGGAGCTAGAGGCATTGACACCATCCAGATGATGGTGAAGAAGCAGAAGGGCATCGACATCACGCTGGACAAAGCACAGAAGATGTATGATGTCAAGACCGAAATCTTCCATTCCATGCCTACTGCCGAAATATTCCCTGGCGTAAAGGAAATCATGCAGAAGATTAAAGAGGCCGGCATGCAAGTGGGAGTGGTAACCGGAAGCGGACAGCGCCCGCTCATCATGCGACTGCTCAACGACTTCGGCGATTTTCTGGATGAAACACATATCGTAACTGCTTATGATGTGAAGCGCGGAAAACCTAATCCTGACCCATATCTCATGGGATTGCAGAAAGCAGGTAATCTGAAACCCTGGGAAGGCATCGTTGTAGAGAATGCTCCCTTGGGCGTACGTGCCGGCGTGGCTGCCAACATCTTTACGGTGGCTATCAACAGCGGTCCACTACCAGATGATGAATTATCCAATAAAGGTTGCAATCTACTCTATCACCGAATGACTGAATTCTGTGATGACTTCGAAAACCTGATTGCTAAGGATTAATCAGAATCATTTACATGAATTCAGACTTTTCGATAAGAAACCCATTATAAAAATATATAATAACATGAACAAAAAAGTAGCTTTAATTACAGGTATCACAGGCCAGGATGGTTCATACTTGGCTGAATTATTATTGGAAAAAGGGTATGATGTCCACGGAACAATCCGTCGTTCATCTACTGATTTCCGTGAGCGTATCGCTCACTTGGAAGGTCAGCCAAACTTCCACCTTCACTATGCCGACCTCGGTGACTCTATGAGTATCATCCAGGTAATGAACAAGGTGAAGCCAACAGAAGTTTATAATCTTGCAGCTCAGAGCCATGTACAGGTGAGCTTCGACTCTCCTGAGTTTACTGCCGACGTAGATGCCACCGGTGTACTCCGTATCCTGGAGGCTATCCGCCAGTGTGGTTTGGAGAAGACCTGCCGCATGTATCAGGCTTCAACTTCAGAGCTTTACGGTAAGGTAGAAGAGGTTCCTCAGAACGAGAACACTCCATTCCACCCTTATTCTCCATACGCTGTTGCCAAGCAGTATGGTTTCTGGATTGTCAAGGAGTATCGTGAGGCATACAACATGTTCTGCTGCTCAGGTATCCTCTTCAATCATGAGAGTGAGCGCCGTGGTGAGACTTTCGTTACCCGCAAGATTACTTTGGCTGCAGCCCGCATCAAGCAGGGCAAGCAAGACAAGCTTTATCTCGGTAACCTGGATTCACTCCGCGACTGGGGTTATGCCAAGGATTATGTAGAGTGTATGTGGCTGATTCTTCAGGCTGAGAAGCCAGAGGACTTCGTGATTGCAACAGGTAAGCAGCACTCTGTGCGTGAGTTCGCCCAGCTGGCCTTCCACTATGTAGGAATCGAACTGAAGTGGGAAGGCAAGGAAGAGAACGAGAAGGGTATCTGCGTTGAGGGTCCTGAGGAACTCATCGGCAAGACACTCGTTGAGGTTTCTCCTGATTTCTACCGTCCTACCGACGTGGTAAACCTCTGGGGTGACCCAACAAAGGCTAAGGCCAAGCTCAACTGGAATCCTAACACCACCTCTTTCGAGGATCTCGTAAAGATCATGGTAGAGAGCGATATGGCTAAGGTAGCTGCTGAGGATGCCGGTCAGAAGGTTCGCTGCAATCTTGCAGAATACTTGGAGAAGGGTATTGTTAAGTAATAGTTAACAGTTGACAGTTAACAGTTGATAGTTTACAATAATAATCAATGTTATCAAAAGATTCTAAAATTTATATTGCAGGACACCACGGACTCGTGGGTTCTGCTATTTGGAATAACCTCAAGAAGAGAGGCTATAATAATCTGGTAGGTCGTTCTCACAAAGAACTCGACTTGACCGACCAGTATGCAGTAGAGAAGTTCTTTGATGAGGAGAAGCCGGATGCAGTGGTTCTGGCTGCTGCCTTCGTAGGCGGTATCATGGCGAATTCATTGTATCGTGCAGACTTCATCATGCAGAACATGAAGATGCAATGCAACGTAATCAGCAACGCCTATTCTCATGGCGTAAAGAAACTCCTCTTTCTGGGCTCTACCTGCATCTATCCAAAGAATGCACCACAGCCAATGAGTGAAGATGTGCTCCTTACTTCTCCGCTGGAATATACCAACGAGGAATATGCCATCGCCAAGATTGCCGGACTGAAGATGTGCGAGAGCTACAATCTTCAGTATGGTACCAACTATATCGCTGTGATGCCAACCAACCTCTATGGTCCTAACGATAACTTTCACCTGGAGAACAGCCATGTAATGCCTGCGATGATGCGCAAGATTTATCTTGCCAAGCTTATCCACGATGGCGACTGGCACAGCATTGAGGTAGATATGAACAAGCGTCCTATCAACCCTACTGATAAGCTCCGCGAAATCATCGGCGAGGGTAATGTAGACGGCAGCAACTCTCACGAGCGCATTCTGAAGGCGCTGGAGTTCTACGGCATCTACGACAACAAGGTGGTACTTTGGGGAACAGGCAAACCATTGCGTGAGTTTCTCTGGAGCGAGGATATGGCAGATGCCAGCGTTCACGTGCTCCTGAATGTAGATTTCAAGGACATCATCGGTATCGAGAAGTACAGTTCAGTATTCTATGGTGCCAAGGTAGATGGTGCTGTGGATAGAAACAACTCTGAGGGCCGTGGCGGCGCTATCCCTTCTCTCGGTGAGATTCGCAACTGCCACATCAACGTGGGTACCGGCAAGGAGCTCACCATCCGTGAACTTTCAGAGCTTGTAGTAAAGGCAGTAGGTTTCGAAGGCGAGGTAGAGTTTGACGCCAGCAAGCCAGACGGAACCATGCGTAAGCTCATCTCTGTAGATAAGCTCCACAGCCTCGGCTGGACGCATAAGGTAGAGATTGAGGATGGTGTGAAGAAACTCTTCGACTGGTATCAGGAGAGTCTGAAAGACTAAAGAAAAATATCGACTATGGATACAGAACAACTTTCTATGACCAAGAAAACCCTGGTGGGAGTACAATTCCTGTTTGTGGCTTTCGGTGCAACGGTTCTGGTGCCTCTTCTGATAGGCATCGATCCGGCAACGGCTCTCTTCACCGCTGGTGTAGGAACCTTTCTTTTTCACTTCATCACCAAGGGTAAGGTGCCTATTTTCCTGGGCAGTTCCTTCGCCTTTATCGCCCCTATCATCGCTGCTACCAAGCAATGGGGACTGCCGGGAACAATCGCCGGACTAACCAGCGTTTCTCTGGTGTATTTCGTCATGAGCGCCCTAGTGAAATGGCAGGGCAAGAAACTGCTGGACAGGATTTTTCCTCCGGTAGTCATCGGTCCCGCCATCATCCTCATCGGTCTCTCCCTTTCGGGCAGCGCTGTGGATATGGCAAAGACCAACTGGATTCTCGCCTTTGCATCGCTCATCACCGCTATTCTGGTGCTTACCTTCTGCAAGGGCTTGATAAAGCTGGTTCCTATTATTTCGGGGGTTATTGTGGGCTATGTCATCGCCATCTGCATGGGCGAGGTAGATTTCTCGGGCGTGGCAGCGGCATCATGGTTCTCCTGTCCTGTATCCTTCGATACCATCACCCATTTCTCCTGGGCTCCATTCCTCTATATGTTGCCCGTGGCGATAGCTCCGGTGCTGGAGCATATCGGCGATGTATATGTGGTGAGTGCCGTAGCCAAGAAGGATTTCGTGGCAGATCCGGGATTGCATCGCACGATGTTGGGCGATGGACTGGCATGTCTCTGTTCAGCCTTTCTAGGCGGACCTCCTGAGACCACTTATTCAGAGGTAACAGGTGCGATGTCTATCACCAAGGTAACGAGTCCTGCCGTGATTCGCATATCCGCAGCCACCGCCATCTGTTTCTCTATCGTGGGCAAGTTGAGTGCTTTGTTGCAGAGTATTCCTCAGGCAGTTTTAGGTGGCATCATGCTGCTGCTTTTTGGAACCATCGCAAGTGTGGGCGTTCAGAATCTGATGCAGAACAAGGTAGACATGAATGAAACCCGCAATGTCATCATCATCTCTGTGATGCTGACGATGGGCTTGGGTGGCGCCGTTCTCTCATCTGGTTCCTTCGCCATTTCCGGCATCGGTCTCTCCGCCGTCATCGGCGTAGTTCTCAACCTCGTTCTTCCTAAGACGAAGAAGAAAGAGGCATAAATAAGGAAAAAGTTTTGAAAACGAGATTGTTTTCAAAGCTTTTTCTTTTTTATTAGAGTAAGAAGAGGGGTAAAACAAGGGTTTTAACCTACTAAAACTGTTCTTTCAACTAAGAAAAGAAACATTTATACTTAGATAAAATCTTCGTTCATAGACATTGAATGTCCGTTCAAAGACGTTGAACCGCCGTTCATAGACGCTGAACCGCGGTTCAACGTCGATGAACGGAGATTTCAATAGGGTTAAAGAACATTTTATCCTATAATCAACCAAGACTTTTCCCGAGATTAACACATTATTAATACAGGAAGAAGGAAGAAAGGAGATAAGAGAGATGAAGAAAAGACGTTGTTTCTATCTTGAACTAAACCGATTATACAAGAAAAGCGTGCAAGCTATATCTCTGTCGCCTGCACGCATCCTCTTTTATTTAATCGCGCTATGATATTATAATCGCTTTTTACAATCTCGCTCCGAATCTTGCGCTTGGCAATGGGGCGGCGAAGTAATAGTTCTGATCGTTATTCTTATCCAGGAAATTCACCTGCTTCATGCCGAAGAATGGCAGACCTTGCGGGAAGAGGCGGGAAAAATCGGTTACACCTCCTGAGAGGGCAGGACTGCCTGCCTGATAATCGAAATTCCAGCTCTTGTCGAATGCCAATGGAGCACCCTGGGCTACATCATCAATTTCGCAATTGATGTTCATCTTCTCGCTCTGCTTGAAACTCTTGAAGAGAGGGTTGAGCTGACCAGCCACGCTGCTCTTGATATCGGTATCAAACCAGATGCCGAGTTCTGCATCCTTCGCCATCTGCGCTACGCCTGTCTCTGTAGATGCAAAGTAGTAGTTTGGTGTAAGACGACTGTGCTCCATATCAGCACCATCCTTCTTTGGCTGCTTCAGTCCGAAACGGGAATCGTAGATGAGATTGTTCACGAAGACTGGCTTCGCTGCCTTCTCTACCCAGACAGAACCACCCTTTTTGTTTTTGGAACGGCGCCAGCCGCAGTTGGCGATGGTGTTGTTATAGACGGTCATCTCAGAGAGAGGGATTACCTCGCTATTGCCGGCATTAGAAAGTTTGAAGGCGTTGGTGCAGGCGTTGTAGATGATGTTGTTGGCTACATCAATCTTGCAACCTGCCTTTACGTTGATGGCCTCACCACCATCGGCTGCATTTCCGCTATCGGCAAAGATATTGTTGATAATCACGCCGTTGCCACCGGTAAAGTAAGTCTGATCGTTGTAGTTGTCATGGAAGAAACTGTTTGCCATCACAAACTTGCCGTTTACATTACAGAAGTGAAAGGCTGGTACACCGCCATCGATGGTGGTCTTGAAAAGCTTGTTCTGGAAAGAAGCTGAACTCTCGGTAGGAGTAGCACCGGCATAGGCCACATCCACGTGGTTGAGCACCACCTCCTCTGAATTATATCCGCAGATGATGCCGCCCCAATCAGCAGGCTTCCTGGTATCAGAAGTAAAGACTACCGGTTTTTCGGCGGTTCCCAGGCAATAGAGATTGCCCAATACTACGATTTCTACCGGCACCTGAACCTCTGATTTGCAGGTAACGGTTACGCCCGGCTCAATGTAGAGCGATGCTCCTACTGGAATTTCAACGCTCTGGCTCAGGGTAGTATCCTTGGTCCAAACCAGAGAGCCTTTAGGATATTCTGCCACCTTAGTTGTAATGACATCTTTAGAACCCTGGTTCTGGTTGCCATCACTTCCATTACCGCCATTATTCACGTAATCGTATGGATTGATATTATCGTTCTCGCAAGATGTGGAGAACATTGCAGCTGCTGCCATCAACAGCAAAGCAGCAAAAGTATTTATCTTTTTCATTTCTTCTTTTTTTACCTTTTTACTTTTTTACCTTTTAAAGCTTGTATCTTACTCCCAGCAGGAAGGTTCTGCCATACTGATAAGTTCCCACGATGGTCTTATCGCTCTTCTGTCCCTCATACTCCAGGTTGCTCTTGTTCATGGTCTTCAAGTATCTCTCGCGCTTAGCATCGAGCAGATTGTTTGCCTTGAAGAAGATGGAGATGCCGTTCTTGAATTGCTTCTCGGCACTCAGGTCGAGACCGAACATCGCCTTGTCCCACTGGTCGGCATCCTTGAAGGGAGAAACCAGGGCGAGCTTGGTGCCCGTGAAGGAAGAGGCCAGCTGCGCATTCCAGCCATTCTCCGTATCCTTATATAATAAGGAGATGTTGGCGGTATGAGGAGCCTGGTTAACCAGCGGACGGGTCTGGGTTACGCCCGATTTATACTCGGCACTACCCTCCTGGTACTCACGCTTCGAGGTGGTGATTTCAGAATGGGTGTAAGTATAATTCGCTTTTACTCCGAAGTGGCGGATGTACTTGATTACGTCGATTTCGAAGCCCATGTTCTTGGCATTACCCAGGTTGTCCGGCATGTAATAGGCATCGGTTCCGGCTCCAATCTTGCCATCCGATGTTACGAACACCTGTTCTATAGGGTCTTTTAGATACTTATAGAATACGCCGGCAAGAATCTGTTCGGTCTTGCTTGGGAACCACTCCCAGCGCAGGTCGATGTTGTCGATGCGGGCACGCTTCAGGTTTGGATTACCTTTTTCCTGATACTCCTCGCCCTGAATCTGATAAGGCACTATCTCGTAGAAGCCCGGACGGTTAATGGAGCGATAGTAAGAGAGACGCACGTTCATCTTCTTGGTTGGCGTCCACTTGATGGATGCCGATGGCAGATAATCCCAGTAGCTCTGCTCGCCCACCTGTCCCATGTTGCGGAAGTGCTGGAGCATGGTGTAAATCTGGTTGGTGTGCTCGGCACGGAAACCGGCATTCAGTTCGCCCACCTCGCTCTTCAGGGTTACCATGGCGTAGGCTCCGCCGATGTGCTCCTTGGAATCGTAGTTGAGCTGAGATGCCTGAGAATAAGGAGTCTTGCAAACCCAATCGATATTGGCATACTGGTCTATTCCGTTGCCATCCAATCGCTGCGAGATGTCGGCAGGATTGAAGATGTAAGAATAATATCTGTTGCTGCGTTCCTTTCTTCGATACTGCGCTCCCGCCTTCCAGAGAGCCTCCACAGAGTTGGCGAAATGGGTATCGTAAGAGAGGTTGATGTAACCCGCCCAGTCGGTATCCTTGTTGTGCTGGAATCGGCGTTCGGCACTCTTAGGTAGGGTCTTGGTGATATTCTTGTCGCCTTCCCAAATGGAACCCGAAACGGCATCGCCGCCATTCTCGGCTTTTCTGCTCACGGTATTCGTCAGGGTAACGTAAGTTCTATCCGGATCTTCCTCCTTAGCCTGCGAGAACACGCCCGACCAATCTACGGTAAAATCCTTGGTAAGATGATGCGTACCCTTCAGGTTGGTGGCGAAGATGCTCTGGGTGGTTGAGAGAGAGCGCACCTCATCGTCCTGGGTGTAGCTGTCGGCTCCGATGTATTCGGTATTGACGCTATTGTTGTATCTGGTGCCCTTGGAATTGGTGTGCACATACATGTTGTACCATTCCAGCTTGTGGCCAGGCAGGGTTAAATCTATCTTGGCATGAGCACCCGTGGTAAGGTCGTGGATGCTGTAGTAGCGATGCTGCAGATTGGAAATGTACATGGCCTGCTCGCCCGAAGCCATCTTTACGGAATTGTAGGTGCGCTCGGTACCACGGAAAACATTCTGCACGCTTCCGGCAAGCATCACGCCCAGACGGTCGTTCCAGAAGCGGTTGCCGATGCTCAGACCTCCTATGAAGTTAGGAGCAGGAAGAGAATGGCTCTTCAACTGAACAGGACCGTTCTTGAAATCGCTCATCTGCGCCTTGTAGTCTTTTCCGAAAGCCTCGTAAGGAGATTTCTTTGTATAATCAGAGCGATTGCTGGTAAGATAATCTCTGCAATCCTTCCAGAAATAATCACTTGCTCCGATGGCAGCATTCGCCTGAATCTGAAAGCGGGATGGGGCATCCTTCATCACCATATCCACCACGCCGCCGGCTGCATCGCCTTCCATATCAGCAGTAAGAGACTTGGAAACCACGAGGCGGTCCATCAGATCTGAAGGGAAGATATTCAAAGGGATGTAACGGTTTTTATCATCCGGACTAGGAATCTTCACGCCGTTCACCAGGGTGTAGTTGTAGCGCTTATCCATGCCTCGGAGGATGGCGTAGGAAGCCTCGCCCGAAGCATCACGCTCCATGGTTACACCCGACACTCGCTGCAGAACGCTCGCCACGTTGACATCAGGCGAAAGCTGGATGCTCTGCTGGCTCATCACGTTGAGCACGTTGCCGGCATTCTTCACGGTTTCTATGGCGCTGCGGTCGCTGCGGTATTCACGATGACCGGTAACCACCACTTCGCCCAACTGCTTCTGGTCTTCATCCATGGCGATGGTCAACTGTCCATTCTTTCCCTCTTTTCCATCTTTGGAGAAGTCTTTAGCCACATCCACTACCATCTCCCTGGTCTTATACGACATGTAGGAAACGATGATGGTCACCTTGCCCTTATCAGGCAATTCATGCAGGGTGAAAGTACCATCAAGTCCGGTGGTGGTACTCACGTTGGGCAGTTCCTTTACTCGGATTACGGTTCCGATGAGGGGTTCGCCCGTTTTGTTATCCTTGACTATACCATCCAGCGTATGTGCCTGGATGGCGGAAGTTGCAGCAACAAGAAGCGCCGCACTCAGTAAAAATCTTTTCATCTATATCGCTATTGAATTCTTCATTCGTTTCTTTTCGCAAAAAAGCTCCTTTTACTTTTTTACCTTTTTACTTTTTTACCTTTAAAACCGTGTGGATGATTTTTCCATCCTTGTCTATCATCGACATTCTCAACTGCTTCTTATCTGCTGTAAATACAGAGAAACCATCGGCTGGACTGCAGAACACGGTGCCATCAATAGGTTTCACAGGACGAGCCAGAGATGAAGAGGAATTGACTACGTAGTCAATGTTGTCGCCCTTCTTCTGGATGTGCTGGAAGTTGTGGATGTGACCGCAGGCATAAATCGCCACATTATTATATTTATGGAGGATAGGCAGGAGGCGCTTCTGCATGTCGAGGCGCTCATTCTCCTTCTTCGTGGTGTAGGCGTAGATAGGATGATGGCCTACCACGATGACCCAGTCTTCCTTGGCATTCTTCAGGGTTTCGTCGAGCCATGAAAGCTGAGCTTCTGCATCCTGCTTGCAGGCATCAGGATAGATTTCCGGATTCTTGCGGTAAGAATCGATGAGGGGTGTGGTGTCGAGGAAGATGACGCGCACGGTGGTTCCCTTGTGGTCGAACACCTTGGTGTAATATTTGGCTGGCATCATCCAGCGTCGGCTCACCTTGCCGTAGTCCATAAAAGCCTGGGTATTACCACGATACTCATGGTTACCACAAACCGGGAACCAGTTGAGCATCAGGTCGGGATGAGAATAAACCCATTCATAATTGGTAAGCCACAGAGGGTCCTGGGTGGAAGCCACGCCATTGAAATGGTGGATGTCGCCCACGGCAAGTACGCATTCCGGATCTACCGTACCCGCCATCTCGCCCATCAGTTCGGCGATAGGCTTCTGGTCGTAGTAGCCGTTGCGGCCCATGTCATTGGTCATGTAGAGGGTGATTTCGCCCTTCAGTTTCTGCCATTCGGCAGCATTCGCCTTCCAGTTTGGATTCTGCGGAATGGCGGTTGCTGCACTCTGAGAACAGGTTGTTAATGCTGCGTTTTGCGCCTGTGCAGTCAAGCTTCCGCCCAACAATAAAGCCGAAGCCAAAACTACTGTAACTACTCTACCTTTCATCATAGCAAAGCCATTCATGCTGCTATGCTTACCCGATACTTTCTTTTCCATTTTTTCTTTATCTGACTATAATACTTTTATTAAAGATTTCCCCTTTCGGGGTAATACCTGTTAAATTTCGGGTGCAAAGGTAGGGGTATTTTGTGTCAAAGAGGTTACAAGGATTTTAATTAGCAGATAAAAGATACTACAATCTTATTACAGGAATTTCCCCCGATGCTTTTAGGGAAAATCATACATCAGATTATGGTTTTTCCCTTGTTGTTTTCAGCTATTCTCTCTATCTTTGCACTACGTTAGAAGAAAGGCTGCACTCGACAATTTGAAAGCAAGCTTTCATTGTGCTCGTTTGCACTTTCTTTGCACCATCAAAAAGTTGATTGCGGCACCAAGTAGCCTCTTCAAGTAAAATAAATGCAGTAATAACCCTTTAAAGAGAAGATAGTTATGAAAAGAATGATTATGACATTGGTAGCAATATGGATGATGATTACATCTATGAATGCTCAGAGACTGACAAATATTCAGGCAGAAGCCCGTTTTATCACAGATAAGATGGTGGTGGAACTGGGATTGAGCAGCGTTCAGCGCAACAGCATCCTGAACATCAATCTCAATTATCTCAATGGCATCCGCAGCTATCGCGACATTGATGCCTACGGCTGGCATTATCGCAACAAGCAGCTCAAGCGCATGATGACCGCCAGACAATGGAAAAGATTCAAGGACTCTTACTATTTCTATCGCCCTATCGGCTGGCAGAATCATGTGTATGTTCACCATATTTACACCAAGTATCCAAAGCATAACTGGGGACACGACAAGCGCCGCCCTCGCCCTGAGTGCAGCTACGGAAGACCGGGGTGGCCAGGCGGAACCCATGTAACTTATGGACCAGGAAAACCGGGCAAGCATCACAAGTATCACAAGCATCACAAGCACGACAAGAAGTGGAAGCACGATAGAGATTGGGATGATGATGACGATGATGATGATGACGATGATGATTGAGATAATGATTGAGATAATGACTGGGATGATGACTAAGACTGAGATAAAATTAAGACAAACATTCGATGATAAAACAGAAGAAATCCAAGCTAGAGATCATTCTCCGGCTTGGATTTCTCGTTAAATAAAAACTAACTATGTCGACTAACTAATCATTAATAATTAATCATTAATCACTAACAAGATGTCTTCCACAATCTGCTCATCGAGCAGGCGATTATCCGAAAGCAACTTCTTCACATCGTATCTGTCGTAGAGTCCTTTCCTGATGCCGCCCACCATCACCTTCATTTCTGAAGTGCCATAGTAAGAGGCGATACGCTCTCCGAAACCGCCATCCTTCGAGCCATCTTCCAGGGTTACCACCAACTGATGGTTTGCCTTCAGGCTATCTAGCACTTCGGCATCCACCTCATTCAGATAACGGGGATTGATGAGCGTAGCATCGATGCCCTTATCAGCCAACAGGCGGACTACATTCTCGCCCTTCTGATAGAACGAACCGGCGGCGATGACTGCCACCTTCTCGCCCTGGTGCATCACCTTGTACTTTGCCTCATAGCCATACTCAGCATCAACGGCTTCTGACGCATGAATCACGCCATTGCTTGGCACGCGGATGGCGATAGGTTTCTTATCCTGCAGAATGCTCCAGCGGAGCATGGCGAAATACTCCTCGCAGGTGGTTGGAGCCAGATAGATGAGCCCCGGAATGCTGCAGAGCATCGGAATATCGAAAAGGCAGATGTGGGTGATGTCGTTCATCGAATTCACTCCGCCTCCTACCACGTTGATTACGGCTGGGTTGGAATTGATGCAGAGGTCTTGCGCAATCTGGTCGTAGGTACGTTGGATGAAGGTGCTGTAAACGGTCCAAACCGGATGCAGTCCACCCTTTGCCATTCCCGAAATCATCGCCACCGCCTGCTCTTCGGCGATTCCCATATCGATGTGCTGCTTGCCAGCCAACTTTCGCTTATCGGCAGTAAAACCGCCTGCGGTAGGAGTACCAGCGGTTACGGCGATGAGGGTCTTATCCTGCTTCATCTCGCTGAGCATCCAATCGGCAAATAATGTGCCGTAATCTTCCGTCGGAGTCACCTCCGGGAGGGTTCCATCGGCATTCCTTCTTGGTCGCGAACCGTCTTCCAGATTGAAAGGCATTCCCCAATGCCAAGCCTCCTTATTGGCTACGGCTGGCGCAAATCCATGACCTTTCTCTGTATGAATGTGAACCACGGTAGGCTTATCCGTATCCTTCACGCTCTCGAAAACCTGGATGAGTTTTTCGATGTCGTTACCCTCTTCCAGATACTTGTATTCAAAGCCCCACGCCTTGAACCAGTTGTGCTCGCAGGTTCCGTTGCTCTGGCGTAAGGCACGCAGGTTCTTGTAGATTCCGCCATGATTTTCGGCGATAGACATTTCGTTGTCGTTCACCACGATGATGATGCCCGTACCGAGTTCCGAAGCCTCATCAAGTCCCTCGAAAGCCTCGCCGCCCGAAAGGGATCCGTCGCCGATAATGGCGATGATGTTCTCATCGGTTCCCTTGACGTCGCGCGCCTTCTGCAAACCGGTGGCAAGACTCACGGAAGTAGAAGTATGCCCCACCTCGAAATTGTCATACTCCGGACATTCGGCAGGAGAAGAATAGCCCGAAATGGCATTCATGTCATCCACATCGCCGAGGAATCCCGCAACTCGTCCGGTGAGCACCTTATGCGGATAGCATTGGTGGCTTACGTCAAACACGAGCTTATCCTTTGGCGCATTAAAAACGTAGTGAAGTGCCACGGTAGCCTCCACGAATCCGAGGTTTGGTCCCACATGACCGCCATGCTTGCTCACACGGTTCAGCACAGCCTGTCTGGTTTCATCAGCCACCATCTGCAGCGCCTTCAAATCCAGCTTCTTCAAGTCGGCTGGCGACTTTATTTTCTCAATATACATATTTTTTATACTTACAGTTATGATTATATGATGATCATGATTTCCGAGTGCAAAGATACGAAGATTCCCGAAAACACGCATTACCCCAACTACAGAAAAAATGAATGATTTTCCGGAAATCTCATCTTGGAATATTCTTCAGGAAAACTCATCTTGGAAATCAGCCTGCTGCCTTATCCCTATCCTTCAGAATCACAGCCATGTTATCCAGTGCCCATTCTATCAGATGATCCATAATAGGAATAAGGGTTTCAGCACGGGGTGTGAGAGAATACTCCACTCTTGGCGGCACTTCAGCATAAGCCTTGCGGGTAACGTAGCCATCAGCCTCCAACGATTTTAACGTGCTGGTAAGCATTTTCTGCGAAATATCCGGAATCTGCTTACGCAGAGCATTAAACCGGAGGGGACCATCCTGATGATTTTTCAGGGTGTAGATTACCAGTAGCGACCACTTGTCGCAAACGCGCGCCAGGACGTTACGGATGGGACAGTCTTGCACTACCATTTCTTTTATCATTCTTCCCATAATCTATCTTCTTTATATTCTACAATAATCTATAATGTTCTGCAAAACTCTACAATATTCTGCAATAGGCTACAAAAGTAACTAATATCCGAAAAGATACCAAACATACCAAGTTAATCTAAGTTAACGCTTCATTTTTCTTACTCCCATTCCCACGCAATAGTTACCTCCCAGTAACCATCTTACCCCCAAGTGCCCTCTTGCAGGAACCAGTTTTTTGCAGTATCTTTGCAGCGCAATTCAGAAGTGAAAGCAGAAAACAGAAGAATTCACAAAAAGAAAGAAAAAAAGAAATATAAACATTTTAAAATAACAGACAAGATGAAAGAAACAAAGATTATTGCAAAGGCTGAAAACTTCACAGCCACAGATTTTGGCAAGATGAGTGAAATCAAGGATTACACCTTAGAGATGGGTCCTGAGATTAAGATTCCAGGAAAGGTATTCGGAGGTCAGAGCGTGAACGCTACTGGTGGCGAGTTCTCATTCCAGAGCTTTGCTCCTGGCACAGAGACAGGCTTCCTCCATACTCACAAGAACCACGAGGAATTGTATTTCTTCCTGAGTGGCAAGGGCGAGTTCCAGGTGGATGGCGCGGTATTCCCAGTTCAGGAAGGAAGCGTGGTGAGAGTAGCACCAGACGGCAAGCGCTCTGTTCGCAACAACGGTACAGAACCACTCGTGATGCTCTGCGTGCAGTATAAGGCCGAAACCTTTACAGCCGAAGATGCAACCGACGGCGTGATTCTCAACGATAAGGTGGAGTGGTAGAAATTACTCTACCACCTCCATGATTTCAGGATGCTCAAGCCTTTCCTGTTTCTTGAGCTTCTTCACCACTTCGGAATAGCTGTGGCGAATCAGGGCCTGGATGAAATCATCTTCCAGCGTGCCATAAAGGTTTACCTGATTCCAGTATTTCTTATTCCAATGCCATGCGCCTTCTATTTCGGGATGCACTTCCCGGAGTTCGAGGGCGTAATCGGCATTACATTTCATCGTAACCCACTCGGGGCGCTCCAGGTCAACACAGGCAAAGATCTTGCCCAAGATGCGAAACACCAAGGTCTGCTCATCAAAAGGAAAATCCTCGGTTACGAGGGGAAGCGAGAGGCAATACTCTCTAACAGATTCTATATTCATAATTTCTTCTGATTATTCCTGATTAAAATGTTTTCTATGTTTTAGGGGACAAAGATAATAAATTCTGATGAAACGGCAAGACTTATTCCATAAAAAAACATCAGATTTTCCAGCACAACGAATTCTACGATGTTTTCTCTTTAAAGCACAAAGATTATTAGAACTTTTTTCTTGTAATGAGACTGCAAAGATAGGCGATTTTTGTGGAGAAGATTTTAGCATAAAGGAATAAAACGAGAGTTTTTAGAGAAGATAGATTACTTTTTGATGGATAAACAGATGAAATTAAAAAGAAAAACTTTAAAAGAACTCCCTTATGGGATATCTAAAAACAACCCTTTTTGTAACTTTTTCAAGAAAATATTTGGTAGTTACATAATTTTATTGTAGATTTGCAGCAGATTTTTTAAGAAGGAGTGCTTATGCAGAAGAAAAAGGATAAAAACCTGATGAAAACGGATGTAAAACCGATGAAACAAGGACTGCTGTCCCGGATTTTCCATCTCTATTACGATGGTTTCAGGACGATGACCCTGGGCAAGACGTTGTGGGCTGTCATCCTCATCAAGCTTGCCATCATCTTCTTGGTGCTCAAGTTTTTTTTCTTTCCGGATTTTATCAATACGAATGCCAAGAACGGAGACAAGGCTGGCTTCGTTTCCAAGGAAATTCTCAACAGATAAGACTCTGAATTTCAATCCTATATTATCAGAAAAAATACAAAAACATTATATAATAACAATTTTAAAACCATTCAACTATGATGACAAATCTATTGTTAGACATTACATCAGCCACCATCGACTGGTCGAGGGCGCAATTCGCACTCACGGCCATCTACCATTGGCTGTTCGTGCCGCTCACCCTGGGACTGGCAGTAATCATGGGCATCGCCGAAACATGCTACTACCGCACCAACAAGCCGTTCTGGAAGCACGTAACCCGTTTTTGGCAAAAACTCTTTGGCGTCAACTTCGCCATGGGCGTTGCCACAGGCATCATCCTGGAATTTGAATTCGGCACCAACTGGAGCAATTACTCCTGGTTCGTGGGTGACGTATTCGGCGCTCCCCTAGCCATCGAAGGCATCCTGGCATTCTTCATGGAGAGCACCTTCGTAGCCGTAATGTTCTTCGGCTGGGATAAGGTGAGCCGGGGCTTCCACCTTGCCTCCACCTGGCTCACGGGACTTGGCGCTACCATTTCTGCCTGGTGGATTCTCGTAGCCAACGCATGGATGCAATATCCTGTGGGGCAGGAATTCAATCCCGACACCATGCGCTTCGAGATGACTTCGTTTATGGATGTGGCACTCTCGCCATTCGCCATCAACAAGTTCACCCATACCGTTACTTCCTCCTGGATCATCGGAGCCACCTTCGTGGTAGCCGTAAGCTGCTGGTATCTCCTGAAGAAGAGAGAAACCCAACTGGCGAAAGCGAGCATCAAGATGGGTGCCGGAGTAGGACTCATCGCCACCCTGCTGGCTGCGATGACCGGCGACAGCTCCGCCTATCAGGTGGCACAGGTGCAGCCGATGAAACTGGCAGCTATGGAAGCATTATATAATGGTGGAAACGGCGAAAGCCTCACGGCGATAGCAGCCGTTCACCCCTTCCAGCAGCCCGATTACGAAAACGAGCAGGAGCCAGCCATGCGCATCGCCATCCCTAACATGCTCTCGTTCTTAGCCACCCGCACAGCCGATGGCTACGTGCCAGGCGTGAACGATATTATCAAGGGTTACACCCACGAGGATGGCACCCGGGAACCATCCGTGCAGGAAAAGATAGCCCGGGGCAAAAAGGCGATTGTTGCCCTGAAAACCTATCGCGAAACCAAGGCGCAAGACCAGCTCCCTATCTTAAAGGAGAACATGAAATACTTCGGATATGGTTACATCAAGGATGCCAAGGAACTGGTACCGAGCATCCCGATCTGCTTCTACGCCTTCCGCCTGATGGTGGGAGTAGGCTGCCTGCTCATCCTCTTCTTCGCCCTCAGCCTATTCTTGGTTTATAAGAAGGAGATCGCCCAATACCGATGGTTCCTCATTTCCGCCATCATCATGATTCCGCTGGCTTACATCGCCTCAGAATCGGGCTGGATAGTAGCAGAAATCGGTCGCCAGCCTTGGACCATCCAAGACCTGCTGCCAGTAAGTGCCGCCATCTCCGACATCGAGGCAGGCAGCGTGGCCACCACCTTCTTCATCTTCCTGGCACTCTTCACCACCATACTTGCCGTAGAAATCAGCATCCTGGTGAAGCAGATCAAGAAAGGACCGGAATATGAATAAAAACTTAAGATGATAAACTTAAGATTATGAATTAACTTTATGACATTAGCATTATGACATACGAATTTTTGCAATCATACTGGTGGTTCCTCGTATCATTATTAGGAGCCCTGCTGGTGTTTCTCATGTTTGTACAGGGAGCCAACACCTTGATTTTCTGTTTGGGAAAAACGGAAGAAGAGCGTCGCCTCATCATCAACTCTACGGGCAGAAAGTGGGAGTTCACCTTCACCACGCTCGTCACCTTCGGCGGAGCCTTCTTCGCCTCGTTCCCATTGTTCTACAGCACCAGTTTCGGCGGAGCCTACTGGCTGTGGATGATTATCCTGTTCTCGTTTGTGATTCAAGCCGTGAGCTATGAATTCCAGAACAAGATAGGTAATTTTCTTGGACCGAAGACCTTTCAGATTTGCCTCATTATCAACGGCATCGTGGGTCCGCTGCTTCTTGGCGGAGCCGTAGCCACCTTCTTCAACGGCAGTAATTTTCTGATAGACAAGGGCAATATTACCAACAGTCTGCAACCCGTTATCAGCCGATGGGCAAACGCCAGTCATGGTCTTGATGCCCTGCTCGACCCATGGAACGTGGTGCTGGGACTTGCCGTACTGATGCTAGCCCGCATTCTGGGCATGCTCTACATCAAGAACAACATCGAGCACCAGCAGATTCAGGAGCGCTGCACCCGCCAGTTACCATGGAATGCCCTCCTCTTCCTATTGTTCTTCCTACCATTCCTCATCAGATTGCTGGTAAAAGATGGATTCAGCACTTCTTCCGGCATTACGATAGAGAGCATGAAGTATCTTCACAATCTTCTGGAGATGCCAATCCTATCAGCCCTATTATTAATAGGAATAGTGCTAGTACTCTTCGGCATTTACAAGTCATCGAGGAGCGTGCAGTATAGAAAGGGAATCTGGTTTACGGGCATCGGAACCGTGCTCACCGTGCTGGTTCTGCTGCTGATAGCCGGCTGGAACAATACCGCCTACTATCCGTCGAACATCGACCTTCAGAGTTCGCTCACCCTCGCCAACAGCTGTAGCAGCGAGTTCACGCTCCGCACCATGGCGATAGTTTCCCTCCTCATCCCGTTCGTGCTCGCCTACATCGTCTTCGCCTGGCGCGCCATCGACCGCAAGCGCATCACGCAGGAAGAAATAGAGCAGGGAGAAGCGTATTAAAAAAGGCGAAAAAGTAAGCCTCTTCAAAAGTCCCACAGATTCCACAGATTTACACAGATTCTTTCTTGCCATAATCGGGAGGAAAATTCCCCAAATATCCCAACAAAAAAATCTGCGAAATTCCCGACCGTACAGGTCAAAAATCTGTGTAAATCTGTGAAATCTGTGGGACAAAGAAAAGCCTACAGCTCTATCACCTCCAAATCATCCGGAACGAAGATTCTACCCTTGAAGTTTTCGGCAGCTTCACGGGTATAATTTTCTTTACGATTAGCGAGCGTTTTCTCCTCCGTATGATACAGGATAAGATTCTTCACGCCCAGTTTCTCCGCCAGTTTTCCGGCATCAAGCGCTGTGCTGTGGCATTTCTCATAAGGCTTGAACGTATCGCGGTCGGCATAGAGGCAGAACGCCTCACACATCATCCAGTCAGCCCCCACTATGTAGCGTCGGTTCTGCTCGTTATAAGGTTCATCGCCCAGGCACGCCAAGACCAAAGGCTTACCCGATTCATCAGAAGAAGAAGGCAGCTCAGCCCGGAATCCAAACTGCTTCTCCTTAGTAGACTGAATATCAAAGCATTCCAGCTTCATATCCCCCACTTCGAAACAATCGCCATCTTCCAGCTGATGGAACACCACCCTTTCAGCCACCTTAGCCAGTTGCTTCTTGGCAAGAATCATGTCGATGATGGTCTTGATCACCTTCATCACCTTGTCGTTTCCATACACATGCAGCAATCCCTCGTAACCCTTGCATTGTGCCACCATACGGATTACCCAGATTACCCCCAGCACGTGGTCGGTATGCGCATGGGTAACGAAGAGGTGATGAATATCAGAAATCTGAATATTTACCTTCTTCAGCTGCGCCAGTATTCCGTTTCCTCCGCCCGCATCCACCAGCATTAGGGTGCTGGGAGTCTGGAGCACAAAACAGGTATTATAAATCTGGGAAACCGTAGCATTTCCCGTTCCGAGCATCGTAATTTGAGTCGTTGTCTTATCCATTATCTTATTCGTTATCTATTTGATTCACGCCCGCAAAACTACTCATTTTCTGATAAACCACCAAGAAAAAGCCCCAAAAACTTTGCTTATTCCAAATAATAATCTTAACTTTGCGGCATAAAAACAAAAAGTTGGTTTCGATTATGGCAAAAATAGAAAGACAAAAGCGAATCTATCGCAAGCGCATCCCTTACGGAATGCAGAACTTTGAGGATGTAATGGAAAGAGATTGTTACTATGTTGACAAGACCCCATTCATAGAGAAAATAGAAGAATCTAACATGTATTTCTTCTTCATTCGCCCTCGCCGTTTCGGCAAGAGCCTTACCCTCTCCATGCTCGAAAACTATTACGACATCAACAAGAAGGATAAGTTTGAAAGCCTCTTCGGCAAGCTTTACATCGGAGAGAATCCTACCCCTGAACGCAACAGCTATCTCATCCTTCACCTGAATTTTGCCATGATTTCAGCAGGATTGGATAATTACAAAAAAGGACTTGATGCCCATTGCAACAACAAGTTCAATTCCTTCTGCAGCAGATACGCCCACCTTTTGCCACCGGACATAAAGGAAGAGATGAACCAAAAGGAAGATGCCGTTGCCCAATTGGGATTTCTATGCGACAAATGTGCTGAAGCAGGCTTGAAGATTTATCTCTTTATCGACGAATACGACCACTTTACCAATCAGATTCTTGCCCACAAGGAGCATGAAAAACGATACCGCGAGCAGACTCACGGTGAGGGATATCTACGACATTTCTTCGACACAATCAAGGGAGCCGCAGGAGATTCACTGGGCAGAGTTTTCGTTACAGGAGTAAGTCCCGTAACAATGGACGATCTGACCAGCGGTTTCAACATCGGTACCAACTATTCCCTGTCTCCGGAGTTCAACGAAATGGTGGGATTCACCGAGGAGGAAGTGCGCCAGATGCTGGCTTATTACGCCAGCGTGCTGCCATTCCGCCATAGCGTGGATGAGCTGATAGAAGTGATGAAGCCATGGTACGACAATTATTGCTTCTCAGAAGAAAAGTACGGCAACACAACCATGTACAACTCCGTGATGGTGCTCTACTTTGTAGATAATTACATCCGCAACGATTATGATATTCCGAAGAAACTGGTGGAAACCAACATCCGCATCGACTACGACAAGATTCGCATGCTCATCCGCCATGACAAGGAGTTTGCCCACGATGCCAGCATCATACAGGATATCGTGACCAGGGGATTCACCACGGGAACCCTGATGGAGAATTTCCCTGCCGAGCGCATCAACGACCCAGATAATTTCCTGAGTCTGCTCTTCTATTTCGGCATGGTAACGATAGACGGCACCTACCAGGGCAATACCCGCTTTGTGGTTCCCAACGAGGTGGTGCGCGACCAGATGTACACCTATCTGCTGGATACCTACAAGGAGGACGACCTCACCTTTGAGCAATACGACAAGACCCAGCTGGAGAGCAAGTTGGCTTACGAAGGCGCATTCAAGCCCTACTTTGCCTACATAGCCGATTGTCTGAAGCGCTTCTCCTCCCAGCGCGACAAGCAGAAGGGCGAAGCCTACGTTCATGGTTTCACCCTGGCGATGACGAGCCAATGCAAGTTCTACCGTCCTATCTCAGAACTCGACAACGATGGCGGTTATGCCGACATCTTCCTGCTGCCCCTTTGCGACATTTATAAGGACATGGAAGATTCCTACATCGTGGAACTGAAATATTGCAAGTCGGGCACCAGCGATGAGCAGTTGAATCATCTCTTCGAGGAAGCTTCTGCCCAGATAAGGCGCTACGCCGATAGCGACATCGTGCGCGAATCTGTGAAGACCACGAAGCTTCATCAGCTCGTTGTGATTTACCGGGGAGCAGAGATGGCGATGTGCGAGGAGGTGGAATAAATAAAACGGAATAAAAGGTAGTGGAATAAAAGACATACAGAAAGAAAGGGCAAAAGCATCATACCATATATTGACAAGGTAATGCTTTTGCCCTTTTATCTTTAACGGATAATGTTTTTCAAGATGCCGATGGTAGCAATCTTGGCTTCATTATCTTCCGGGATTTCTATGGTCTGGAAGCCATCATTATTGAGTGGCTGCAGTTCTATTTTTGAATGAACTTCCACCCCTTCTTCGTTCACAGTTTTCTCGCTATGAAACTTTTTGATGGTATATTTTCCGCCATATTCCTCGTAATATTCATTCACCTGCGAGAGTACGATTTCTCCCTCCCTTGAACCTCCAAGATAACGTTCAAACACGCACAAGTCTCCATCCTTAATTTTCGGCAGCATCGAGTTGCCCTTGGCATGAACCAAGAACATTTCCCTATTTGGAGTGAATGGTAATGAGGATACATCCACCCATCCTTCCGCCTCAGGTTCCTCATATTTATCGAAGTAACCACAGGCAGCTTGAATGGAATACAGAGGGAGAAAACGGGTGAAGCGGTCGGAAGGAGAGATGCTATGAAGAATTGCTGTATTCAAGCTGTCCCCATCCATAAGCACATCAAACATATCCTGCATCTTTTTCCATCCATCTGTACTACCAGGCTGATAGGCATATTCTTCATTATTATTATAATACCATGTGCCATTAGCTGTTATTACAATACCGCCAACATAATTTATTTTGCCTTCAGCCAACCTGTTCAACATAGAAAGACGCTTCTGCAAAGCCTCAGCCTTGTTTTTCGTGTCTTTAGATGCAGCCGTCTGACCTCCTTTGGTGTCAAAGATGCCGATAGTACCATCCTTCTTTTTGAAAATCCAGTCGGGATAGAAAAGAGCTTCTTCGTTGCGTTCTTCGCTGAAATAACGAATGGCAAGCCAATCCTTACCGCTATCTCCATTCTTAAACCACCATTCTATACCATCCTGACCCTCAAGATACTTGTAAAAGCTCTCTTCCGTTTTTCTGCCAGTATAGTCTTGCCCCAAGAAGAAAGGATGCAACAGGCATTTCTGCTCCGTCAACTCATCATGTTCTTCTGTATAAGAATACATCTTCTTCAAGACAAAAGGAACACTCTGCCGTTTTCGGTTTTCCTCTCTGCGCTTACGTAATTGTTCTTCGAGCAAAGGATGGTATGCCTTAAGCGTTTCTGTGATAAGGCGTCTGAATATACTTGAAGCAGAACCGTTTAATGCATCATGCAAGAAAATACGATACCATTTGTCTTCGTCTTCATTCTTCAGAGCATAATACTTAAACCACAAGCGTATGGCACTTTTCAAAGTTGGAACAGAACGCACGATGTTTCCCACCTTGCAATCATTATCTGATTGCGAACGCAGGATTTCCACCAAAGTGAAAGTAAAGAGTTTCTGTACATCACTCCTACTCCACTCGCGCTCTACCCCTTTAGCTTCCTTGAGGTTGATTCCAATATTTTCGTAATCATAGAATTGAGCATCTGAAACTATCTCATGCACTAAATTTCCCTTCAAGTAGAGTCCTTTAGTTTCTAGTTTCCTTTTTACAACATCATCAAACACATCCTCATCAGTAATGCCGAAATAGCGATTGAATGTATCAAACAGACATTGTTGGAATTCACCCGATTTACCCAAATCTCCATAATCTACACGCGACAGCATATCTGTCATCAGATTCGGGTCGATAATGTAATCTTCCCCCTTTTTGTTGTAAGAGATAAGCGTTTTTGGCTTGTTGCCCATTCCGCCATAATCAGCCTCTGTTACAGCTTTGCGCGAGAAGTTGGTATAAAGATAACCATTACGGAAAACCTTAGACACTTCTTCGTGCATGATTGGAACACGGAGAATTCTACCGATGGTCTGAGTACTGAAAATTTCAGATTTAATATCACGAAACATGACCAGAACCTGAGCACGGGGACAATCCCAACCTGTACCGGCTGCAGTTTTAAACAGAAGGTATTCGTATTCGCTATCATTCCGTTCCAGCCCCTCAGGCTTAGCCTTACCAGTAAACCAGGATGCAATTCTGTTTGCCTTTACCCCCTGCGAGACAAGATATTCTTTCGTAATTTCTTCCTTGGTAGGCTGCCCCTGTTCTATCAAGGTTTCATCATCATTTGGCAACTGGATGATAACTAGCGGATTCACATTTTTGCCGAAGGCCTCAATCTCCGCTTTAAGTTCCCTGCGCTTTTCGATAGCAAGTTTCAGCAGGACATGATCTTCATCTTCGCCTTGATATTTATCCAAATCCTCTTTCGTCTGGGTAACGATGCTCTCCTTGATCAGCCCTTGTGCTACCACATCTTCATGTTTTATTACCACATTCGAGTCATAATCTGCAGCTTTTGCCATCACTTCAGGAGGCGGAGTAGCAGAGACATGAATGCAGATTTTCGGGTCGAGTTTGCTAATCACGTCACGATTAGCAGCTTCGGTTACATTCAGATGGCACTCGTCGATTATAAATACTATTTCCACGCCGTTGGCATGGGTATTCTCTACAAAATCCTCGAAGTATACTCTACTCTCATGTCGCTCATCTGGATTTTCCGGTCGTCTGTATATACGGTTTCCGGCTTTCTCGCTCACCAGTTTTTGCCAGTTGATGAAAAGCACATCGTTTTTCTGCAGAGCCCCAAGGCTAAAATCTTCTATCGTCAACAATCGACCATGCTTACTCGTAGGGAAGTAGACATCAAACTTATGCTTGCTCTGCATGGCGAGGTCGTCGGAGAATGTGATCCATACATAAGCTACCTCTCTATCCCAATCTGGCTGTTCTGCCATCTCGCAAATCATCTTCTGAGTCATATAAGTCTTACCGCTTCCTGTAGGAGCTTTCAGAACAACAGGAATCTGGCGATCTCTATGTCCCCATAATCGCTTTATATTAGCCACCAGTTTATCAACGGCTTCTATCTGAAAAGGTATCTGTTCCATACTTTCTTAAGCATTTAAAGATTTGTAAATATCGAGGATAGGCTGAGGAATGCTCTTCAGATTTACCCCAGAAAGATATTCGAAATAGGAATCGAAAGAACCTACGTCGCCCCAACTGAAAATATATACATTCTTCACGCCCTGAAGCTGCTCTACTTCATAAACAAATTCGTTAAAATATTTCGGGCGATAATCTTCTTTGAAATAGATTGCCGTCCATACCTCATGATTTTTGTCCTTGAATATCTGATAGCTATCAGTTTTCTTCATTTCGTAAAGCGTATTCTCAGCCAAGGCCAGCAGGCATCCAGCCTTTTGGGCAAGGATTGTCTTGTCATGGTCTGTAGCCTGATTGGCCGTACTTGTTCCTACGAAAGAAGTGCGATAGTACTTGAGAGAATTGCCGAGAGGTGGACAAGTTTTCTTTTTCGAAATCTCTCCTTGCAGCACAAGCACCCCATCTTTAACATGCACATCAAACGAATGATACAACTTTTCATTCTCCTGCTTTATTTCGTCTATCCTTGCAAGATAATCAGGAACTTTCTTTAATGATGTAGGAGTCAGCTCTTCCTCAAATAATACTTTCGAAATCTTTTTGTCAGTCACATATCCGCCAATAGCATTTTCGATACGTTTTCTTGTTATCTGTGTAATAGTTTCGAATCCAGCATTAAAAACGCCCTTACAATTGTTCTTGGCTAATTTCTTGCCTTTTTTGATTTCATAAGTCTTTTCTGGCGCTTGAACTAAGATTACCTGACCTGTATAGCCTCCATCCAAAAAAGCATGACCTGTAGACCCACTACCGGCAAAAAAATCTAGAACAACAAGATTTTTATTATTACCTTTAGCTATTTTCAACAAATACTGTATAAATGCAATCGGCTTCTTTCCGCCATCAAAAGGAACGCCACCTTCTGTTCCAACCAGATTGAACTCTTGTTCAAAATCCAAGAAATTAGGATATGGAATTTCTTTTGTGTCATTTCTCTGTAAAGGTGCTCCCTGGAAGTAAAATCCGTTTGCGTGAGAACTATCGCTTCTAGAGAGGAAATATCTACCATCCCTGCCATCATCCCCCATATTAGGGACCTTATAAATTACCCCAAAATCATTATTTCTTTCTTCGAGGTAGCTCATGTGAAATCTTCCGGAACTATTACCCGTCTTTATAGAACCACGAATATTTATTTTCTTAAGATGTTCAAAACTTGGTTCATATTCTACAATCCGATATTCTCCAGGATGAAAGACTTTTACTTTCTTACCTCCCATCATAATTATTTCCGGATTATCTATCAACTCCTCAATTTCATAAATATAATCTTTAGGATCAGAATTATCAACTATACGTTTACTGATGTTAAACTTGTCTGACTTCCTATACATCAAAAGCAATTCTGTTGTTTCGTGCATAGGTTTATCACCTTTAAGAATTCTATTCTCATGACGCACTTTTATTGTAATAGTGGTAATATAATTAGAATAACCAAAAACACCATCACACAGCAACTTTAAATTAGCATATTCTTCCTCATTAATGCTGATATAGATAACTCCATCTTCTTTCAACAAAGAAGATGCGAGTTTCATTCGTTTATCCATAAACGACAACCATGAACTATGGCGTAACGGATGATTCTTTGGCAACTGGGTACCATCAGGATATTTATCTAGGAATCTCTTATCCTTATACGTAAACCCATCACTACCCGTATTATAAGGAGGATCAATATAAATTACATCCACCTTACCTTGATGCGTATAATTAAGGCAAGCGTTCCAGTTGTTCCAATTGTTCCAAATAGGTTTTCATAGGACAATATCCCTTTATAGAGACTCTATAACTACTTAATATATAGATAGTTATATATATAAGAAGATGGAATGGAACGCTCAAAAAATTAATTGGAACAACTGGAACTGGAACGCTCCGCCCACCCCCACTTCTCTCTAAAAGGCTCATAATCAACAAATTATATAGAAATATAGACTAAGAATTTGAGGTACAATATCCCCATTTCAACCGCTCCAACGATGAAAAAGCTGGGAAAAGGCATCGAATAGGTGCAACTTTTGCTCTCTCAGGCATCAAAAGACATGCAGGAACCCTTATTTCCGATGCTCTTCCCGATACTCGAAGTGGAGATAAATGGGGCTATTTTTTAGTATTCCGCCCTCAATTAGGGGAAATCATGCCGTATGAAGACCTATCTTGTTGCCGATTCGGGCTATAATAAGAAACAACTGTCCAACATCGCTGAAACTATCTGTCCCAACTTCCGTGAACACGAAAAAAGAGATTGGAGAAAAATGTTCCGCTATCGCACGGCATCGCACGCTATCGTACAACTGACAAAACGGGATTTCGTATCTTTGCATCGTGATTCAGAAAGCGCGCAAAATCACTTGCCCAGTTGGAGAAAAAAATCTCCCTAATTGGGAAAATAAAAAGGCCTGATTTAACCCGATAAAAAAAGAGCCCCCAATGCGGGAAAAACATCGGGGGCTTTTATATTGATATCAAAAATCCTTAGTAAGGAAACAGAAGCGGAAGAACGAAGGTCATCACAACGCCGATGATAATCTGCAGAGGCAAACCTACCTTCACGTAATCCATAAACGTATAGCCACCCGCCTTCATCACCAGCGCATTAGGAGGGGTGGAGAACGGAGAAGCAAAGCACATGCTGGCGCCCAACGTAACCGCAAAGAGGAAGGAATAAGGACTCACACCTACCTGCTGAGCCGCCACCAGGGCAATAGGAGCCATCAGCACAGCCGTGGCAGTATTGCTGATAAACATCGTCATCAGAGAAGTGGTGAAGTAGATACCTGCCAAGAGAGCCGTAGGTCCCATCGAACCCAAACTCTCTACCAGCCCCTGAGAAACCAAGGCCGAAGCACCCGTCTTCTCAAGCGCCGTAGACATCGGCATCATGGCGGCTATCAGCACGATGCTCTCCCAGTTGATGGTCTTGTAAGCCGCCTCAACATTCCGGAAACATCCGGCAAAGACGGTCAGCAGTCCGGCGATGATGACCGCCGTGACCGGAGCCACAGGAATGAAATCGAACACCATCATCGCAATCATCAGCAGCATGATGGCAGCCGCCACAGGCGCCTTATAATCCAAGAGCACCTTGTCGGCAGTCTTCTCTGGCTGGTCGATAACCACCCAGTTGCTCGTATCGGTAGCCAGATGAGCCAGATTGGTCCATTCGCCCTGCACCAGGAGCATATCGCCCACATGAAGTTTGGTGGCTATCAGATTGTCGGTAATATATTCATCGCCCCGCTTTACGCCCAGCACGTTGATGCCGAAACGCTTGCGCAGGTTGGCCTCGCCTATGCGCAGACCGGCAAAATTAGACGTAGGCATCACCACGATTTCGGTCAGTCCCAGGTCGTAGAAATCAATCTTCACATCCTTCATCTTCCTGAGGCCGTAATCGCTGGCAAAGCGTTTCATCTTCTCCTCCTCACCTATTATATATAAGGTATCGTGAACCTGAATGGTGCTGCTGCTCTTCGCCATGTTCTGGCTCACATCCTTCACCAGTCCCAGTCGCGATTTCTTCTCGTTTCTTATCTCGATGATACTCACGCCATATTTCTTCTGGATGCTCAGATCCTTCAGGGTTTTGCCCACGATATCCATCTGCTCGCCATTCTCGTCGAGGGCGGCAGAAGGGCGGCGGCTAGGCACGATGTAGCGATGCAGATTATCGAGCAGCTGATATTCGTCTACCAGGTCATCAAGCGATTTGCCCTGCTTCTTTTTCTTACCACTCTGCTTTTTGCTGAGGAAGATTTTGCTGAGCGGCATGAGCACGATGATGCCGATAGCGATGACGATGATGCCCACAGGGAAGAAGCTGAAGAAGGCAAGCGGCTGACAACCGCCCTCGGTCAATACTTCATCGATAACCAGGTTGGGCGGCGTACCGATGAGGGTGAGCATTCCACCCAGACTTCCGGCAAAGGCGAGCGGCATGAGGAAACGCGACGACTGCATGCCCGAGCCCGCAGCTATGCTCATGATGATAGGCATCATGAGGGCCACCGTTCCGGTATTGCTCACGAAGGCGCCGATAAAGGAGGTAACGAGCATCACCAGCAGGAAGGTGATGGTTTCGTTGCCGCGCGAGAGCGCCATCAGTTTATTGCCCGTAAGCTTGGCAAGTCCGGTCTGCATGATAGCTCCACCCACCACGAAGAGTCCTATCATCATGATGACGATGGGCGAAGAGAAGCCCGCCAGCGCCTCGGCAGGTGTCAGGATACCCAGAACCAGGAGTGCAGCCAGGGCGGTAAGCGCCACGATGTCGGCCCTCACCCTACCCCAAATGAATAGGGCTACCGTAATAACCAATATGATAAGTGTTGTTGTCATGTTTTGAAATTTTTTATGTTATAATTACTGTATTCATTCTCTCACCTGCTGCGGCGTCATTCCGGTATGTTTCTTGAAATAGCGGCAGAAGAAGCTGGCATCAGCAAAATGATATTCCCATGCCATCTCCTTGATGCTCTGGGCGGAGCGCTTGAGCTGCATCTTCAGCTGGAGCACCACATACTGGTCGATGATGATTTTGGGTGTATGCCCCGTTACCTGTCTCACGATATTCGAAAGATACTTGGAGGTGATGTTCATCTGCTCGGCATAATAGTTGACATCTCTCGATTTCTTGTAATCGCGTTCCATGAGCATCATGAAGCGGTTGAAGAGTTCCCTCACCCTGTAAGATTTCACCTCGTCGGGACAGTTCTGCGGATTGCGTTGCAGATATTCATGGAACCCTATGAAGAAGGCTTTGAGCTGATAGAGTACCAGCTGCGAGATGCAGGTACAGTCGTGCTGCTCGAAATAGAGCCTGAGGAGGGCAAACATGCTGTCGATGATATGGGTAACCACAGGCGAATTCTGCCGGCATCGGTCCTCGCGCAGGGCAGAATAAACCGTCTGTTCGAGTTGCAGACTGGCTTCGCGCAGCAGAGATGGATTATATTTCAGCATCTCCACTTCGAAGGCAGAAGCATTCATTCCGGCACAAGTATCCCCCTCGCAGGAAGCGGAAGACTCCATCTTCTTCACCTCTACCACATCATTCGGAAACAGGGTGATGACGGCTCCCTCATAGAGATTCCAATCCTTATAATTCACATTCAGCACGGCCCTGCCCTTGCGGCAAAGGAGAATGGCTCCATAGGTCAATACCTGCGGCCCCTCCTGCCACTCGCTCAAATCGGAGCAGAAAAGACTGGCCTCCTGATAACTGTTCAGTTCTGATAATTCTACCATAAATACCTTTTATTCGCTTTTTGCGTGCAAATATACGGAAATAATGTGAGAAAAAAGAACTTTTGTTCCGAAAAAATCCATGCGGCACGAAAAATTTAAAACGGATATTCGCCAAAATCGCCGTACCTTTGCACCCGAATTCATGAGATAACAGAATTTTTAAAGAATAATAAAAAAACAGATTTTTTGAATGATAAAGAAAATGATGATTGCAGGCCTTCTCATCTGGGGAGGCTCTCTATGGGCTGTGGCTCAAACCAGGATGACCATCGCCCAACTCTTCGAAAGAATCGAAGAAAACAGCAAGTCGCTACGAACCTCGAAATCGGGCGTAGAAGCTGCCAGCATCGGTATCGAATCGGCTAAAAGCAAGAAACTGCCCGACCTCGATGCATCCCTCTCCTTCAGTTACATCGGAAACGCCCTGATGACCGACCGCGACTTCAGTAACGCCCAAGGTTTGAAATCGCCCCACTTCGGCAATAATTTCGCCTTCCAGGCACAGCAGGTGGTTTATGCCGGTGGCGCCATCAACGCAGGCATCCGCCTCGCCGAACTGGGCAAGCAGCAGGCAGAGGTGGGCGTGAAACTCACCCGTCAGCAGGCTCGCTTCATCGCCCTGGGACAGTATCTGGACCTCTACAAGATAGACAACCGTATCAAGGTATATGAAAAAAACATCGAGCTCACCCGCCAGCTTATCGCCGACATCAAGGCGAAACAAACCCAGGGAATGGCGCTCAAGAACGACATCACCCGATACGAACTGCAGATGGAGAGCCTGAAACTGGGACTCACTTCGCTACGCAACAACCGCAGCATCCTGAACCACCAGCTCCTGAATACACTCGGCATGAGCCAGGAAGATAAAGGGGAACAGGAGATGCAGATTATTCCGGACGCTACGATTGCAGACAAGGCTTACGCCAAGAATGGAGAAGCTTACTGGCAGACGGCAAGCACGATGAATTCGCCCCTGCTGGAACAGAGCAGCAACGCCATCAGATGGCAGAAAATATGTCGCGCGGACTGCCTTATGATGCCGGCAACCTGCTGATGATCAGCATCCGCGAGCTCTACGGACTAACCTGTCTCATCGGCATCGGCGTGCTCATCATCTTCCTGCTCTGGGACATTCAGCCTATCCGCAGCACCCTGAAGAAGATGCCTGCCTGGAACTTTGTGGGAAGAAAAATGAAGAAAAATCTTGCATAATACAGAGATTTATGCTAACTTTGCAAACAAAAAAAGTTAGCAACATGACAAAGAAAGGTAAACATACCGTATTATTTATCTGCCTCGGCAACATCTGCCGCTCTCCGGCAGCCGAGGGAATCATGAAGAGTCTTGTAGAAAAAGCAGGGCTTCAGGATGAGTTTGAAATCGATTCTGCGGGCATCGGAAGCTGGCACATAGGTCAGTTGCCCGACAGCCGCATGCGCAAATGTGGCGCCGAGCATGGCTACAATTTCAACAGCCATGCCCGCCAGTTCCAGAAGTCAGACTTCGCCCGTTTCGAAACCATCGTGGTAATGGACAACGAAAACTACCGTGCCATTACCTCCATGGCTTCTTCTGAGTCTGATAGGAAGAAAGTAGTGCGCATGGCCGATTTTCTGACCCATCATCGCGAATACACCACCGTTCCCGATCCGTATTATGGCGACTATAGCGACTTCGAGCTCGTCATCACGCTTCTCGAAGATGCCTGCCAGAAGTTGCTGGACAGCATTATCGGGGAAGGGTAAAAACAGATAAAACAAAAAGGGATGAATCATCAAAATATCAGATTGATGACTCATCCCTTTTTTCTATTTAAAATATTTATACCGTAATCTCGCCCGAGCCATAGCAACGATGATGATGCTCATCATAAACTACGCAGAACTGACCGGGAGCCACACCATGAATCGCCTCTTCCGAATGAATCATCCAGCGGCCGTCTTCCAGTTTTTCTATCGTAGCAGGATGATACTCCGGCGTATGACGAATCTTGAAAGTTACCTTCTGCATAGCAACCTCGCGTGTGAGGAAATGGAAATCGTGAAGAGGAAAATCCTTCATGTATGCCGACTGCGGATCATAACCATGACTCACATACAGGATATTGTTCTCTACATCCTTCTTAATCACGAACCAGGGACCGCCGCCAAAGCCCAAGCCCTTGCGCTGGCCGATGGTATGAAACCACAAACCCTTGTGCTCGCCTATGCGCTTGCCCGTCTCCATCTCTATGACATCGCCCGGCTTTTCGCCCAGATAACGGCGGATATAATCATTATAATTAATCTGTCCCAGGAAGCAGATTCCCTGGCTGTCCTTACGCTTGGCATTTATCAGATGCTCCTCTTCGGCTATCTCGCGAACCTCATTCTTGATATGATGGCCGATAGGGAAAATCGCTTTTTTCAATTGCCAGCTCTCTATCTGAGCCAGGAAATCGGTCTGGTCTTTCACAGGATCAGGACTCGTGACAAGCCATTTATCGCCATTTTCATCCGTTTCGGTCTGCGCATAATGCCCCGTGGCGATGAGGTCGTAGTTGTGACCCATCTTCTCATCGAAGGCACCAAACTTAATCAGGCGGTTGCACATCACGTCCGGATTAGGCGTAAAACCAGCCTTCACCTTCTCCATCGTATAACGGGTTACCTCGTTCCAATATTCATGATGGCAGTCAACCACTTGCAGCTTGCACCCATACTTCCTAGCCACAGCCGTAGCCATCTCCAGGTCCTCCTCCAAAGAGCAGTCCCACTCCTCTTTCTCCTCAGGACCAATCTTGATGTAGAAGCAATCAGGATGCAGACCCAGCTGGGCAAACTCCCAAACCACAACCGAACTGTCGACGCCCCCCGAAAGGAGCACGGCAATTCTCTTATCTTTTATTTCATCAATATTCAGCATATTCTTTCCTGTTTATAATAATCCGGTTGCAAAATTACGAAAAAAAACTGATATAATGAGCATAGAAAGGGCTAGAAATGCATGAGAAAGAGAAAAGAAAAGCCCGCAGACCCTATTTTTGCTATAGAAAGCACTTATAGCTACGTTCGTAGCTTTTAAATACAAAACGAATTTTGCTTTCGTTTTTATCTATACCTTTGCAATCGATTTCAGAAATCGATAAGAAAGAATGTTTTTGAAAATTCAGTATTTACATTAATAGATAAAGAAAAATGGAGATTTTAAAAAATCTATTTTATGGCTTCCCAGACCTTTGGGGAGGCGGAGTAGCCCACTCTGTGATGATTCTTTCGCTGGTCATCGCCTTGGGTTTGTGTTTAGGTAAGCTCAGAGTAAAAGGGGTTTCCCTGGGCTTGGCTTGGATTCTGTTCATCGGTCTTACCTTTGGACATTTCTCTCTCAATCTTGACGAGCATCTGCTCCACTTCCTCAAGGAATTTGGCTTGATCCTCTTTGTCTACTCTATCGGTCTGGAGGTAGGTCCGGGCTTCTTCGCTTCGTTCAAGAACGGCGGCAAGAGTCTCAACCTGCTCAGCATGATCGTTGTGGCCCTGAGTATCATTACTACCTTAGTCATCTTCTCATTTTCGGGAACCTCCATCACCTCTATGGCAGGTATTCTTTCGGGTGCCGTAACCAACACTCCTGGACTGGGTGCAGCCCAGCAGGCATTCAGCGACCTGCGCCACATCGACGCCCCATCCATCGCAGCCGGCTATGCCATCGCCTATCCTATGGGTGTGCTCGGCGTTATCCTCAGCTTCATTATATTAAGGTTCGCGCTACGCGTAGACAAGCAGAAGGAAGAGGATGAAGCTAAGCGAGGCAAGGGACATCTTGAGGCGATGACCCTGAACACCTTTGCCGTAAAGGTTTCTAACCAGATGGTATTCAAAGATACCGTCAAGCAGATTCGCTATCTGCTGAAGCGCGACTTCATGGTTTCCAAGATTATCCGTAATAACGGTGAACGCCAGGACGAGATAGTTAACGGACAGACCATGATAGAAGAGGGCGACATTCTGCAGATTGTGGCTCATCCTACCGTAGAAGAACCTATCATCGCCCTGCTCGGCGAGAAGGTTGACGTAAAGGACGAGGAATTCAGCAGCGAACTCATCAACCGCCGAATTCTGATTACCAAACCGGGTATCAACGGAAAGAGCATCAGCCAGTTGCAGATTAGAAGCAACCTTGGCGCCAACATTACCCGCGTAAACAGAAATGGTGTAGACCTCATCGCAACCCCAGACCTGAAACTCCAGTTGGGCGACCGCGTAACCGTAGTGGGCAAGGAACTCGCCATCGCTCATACCGAGAAGGTGCTGGGTAACCAGATGAAGCGTCTGAACTACCCTAACCTCATCCCAATCTTCCTGGGCATCATGCTGGGGTGTATCGTAGCCAACATTCCGTTCTTCATCCCAGGCATCAACGAGAATCTGCGTCTCGGACTTACCGGCGGCCCTCTGGTAGTAGCCATTCTGATAGGTTATTTCGGACCGAAATACAACCTCGTTACCTACAATACCATTTCAGCCAACCTGATGCTTCGCGAAATCGGCATCTGCATCTTCCTGGCTTGCGTGGGTCTCGGCACAGGCGAACAGTTTATCCAGACCGTAGCATCAGAAAGCGGACTGACCTGGATACTCTACGGCATCGCCATCACCATGATACCAATCATTCTGGGCGGCATCATCGGCAAGCTCGTGTTCCACATCAATTATTATACATTACTCGGCGTATTGGCAGGTGCCAACACCAACCCTTCTGCCCTGGCTTACGTGCGTGAGCAGACTTCGGCAGATGCGCCAACAGTAGGCTATGCGAATGTATATCCATTCGCCATGTTCCTCAGAATTGTAACCATTCAGATTATTATTTTTGTATTTGGATAAACATATATGACAGAAAAAGAATTGAAAACCTGCGCTTGCGTAGAGGACAACTGTAACTGCAAGGAAATAGCAGAATCAGAACTCAGAAGAAAACTCGACTTATTATTACGTACCGGTAGCATTCTCATGGAGAGTGCTGCCGACACATCCCGCATCATGCGAACCATGAAGCGTGCAGCAGCTTTCCTCGGACTCGACGAACGCTACATGCACTTCTACATCAACTGGAATGTGCTGATGGTGAACTATAGCGACGAGGTGCACTCCTTCTCCAAATTCCAGCGCTGCGAGAAGCACGGCATCAACCTCACCTCTATTTCCCAGGTAAGTAAGCTCACCTGGAAGGCCATCAAGGAAAACTATTCGCTCGAACAGTATGAGCAGGCCCTGAACGACATCAAGGCCACCCCACGCAGCTTCACCCCTTGGCAGGTAGCCATCGGCGGCGGTTTTGCCTGCGGCGGATTCTGCATCCAGTTCGGTTGCGACTGGCCAGCCTTCTTCTTCTGTTCGCTTGCAGCCATTCTGGGTTTCCGCCTGAGAATGTTCTTGCCAACCAAGGGCTGCAACAACTATGTAGCCATCGGCATTTCGGCTTTCGTAGCCACTCTGATAGCCTGGCTCACCTCATTTCTTTCGCTCAACCCATCGATTGCCGAAGCGCTTCCAGCCTTCATGCATTCAGATACCCCTTGGCATCCGCTGATGGCATGTGCCCTCTTCATCGTGCCGGGAGTTCCACTCATCAACTTTGTGTGCGATATGCTCGACGGATATATGGAGGTGGGAATGGTTCGTGCCCTGAACACCCTGCTGATGATCTTCGCGATGGCGTTCGGTATCGCTTTCGCCATCCAGGTTTGCCACATCGACAACTTCGTGAAGGATCTTACGATGACTCCTCATCACGAATACTGGGAGTTTGCCATCGCAGCTGCCGTATCGGCCATGGGCTTCTCTACCATCTTCAGCATACCTCGCCGTCTGTTGCCGGTTGTAGCTGTGGGCGGTATCATCGCCGTATGCTTCCGCAATTTCGTCAACCTGGGTCCATCTAACGGCAACATCGGTCTCGACATGGGTCTGAGCATCGGTTCGCTTGCCGGTTCTGCGCTCATCAGCATCATCGTGATCAAGGCGCGCCATTGGTTCCATACCCCTCACCAATGCATCACCATTCCTAGCGTTATCCCAATGGTACCGGGAGTTCTGATGTATCGTGCCCTGTTCGCCTTCATCGACATGCACGGCGTGGTAGGCGAAGTAACCGTAGGTATGAACAACCTCATCAAGGCTTCGCTCGTCATCATCTGCATCGCCCTGGGTGTAGCAATTCCAAACGTATTCTTCCGCCGTTTCATCGCCGACGACCGCAAGCGCAAGTTGCTTGCCATGCTGGTAGAAAGAAAGAAGAAGAATGGCGAATTCGTAGATTTGCACGAAGTAGAAATCAAATAATCATCTGGTTAGAAATCTGATTTTCATCGGATGATAATCGGATAAAAAGAAGTAGAGATGCGATAAAACATCATTTTATTCTTCAAAAAAGGAGGATATTAAAATAAATGTTTTATCTTTGCACACAAATTTAGCTATCGGTTATTCCTATAGCCGATAGCTTCAATAAAGGAACAAAATGGAAATACGACAACTGAAATATTTCTTGAAGGTAGCCGAGACGCTCAACTTCTCAGAAGCTTCGCGCAAGTTATACATCACCCAGAGTACCCTCTCACAACAGATTTCGCATCTGGAACAGGAGATAGGTCTGCCTCTCTTCGAGCGCAATTCCCATGAGGTTTACCTCACAGAGGCGGGCAAGGAATTGAGACCTTACGCCCAAAACGCGGTCAATTCTGCCGAAGCCTGTGTAGACCACATGAACGATCTGAAGGAAATGCTTACAGGCGAACTGAACATCGGCGTAACGTTCTCCTTCAGCAACATCATGGCCGAGACGCTCATCGCCTTTCTCCACGCCTATCCTCATGTAAAGCTCAACATCCAATACCGCACCATGCAGGAACTGATGGACGGACTGAAGAAGCGCGAACTCGACCTCGTTCTGGCTTTCAAGCCTCTGAAGAACGAGAAGGCGGTAGACAGCCGAGCTATTTTCAGCAACCGTCTTGCTGCCATCGTGAACGTGAATCATCCGCTGGCGCGCCTTTCATCGGTCAAGCTTTCCGATCTGGAGCGCTACGACCTCATCCTTCCTTGCAAGGGTCTGCAGGCACGCAACGCCTTTGACCACATGGTAGAGGGCAAGGATTTGAACTACAAGATTATGGTAGAGGTGAATAATGTAAACATCATCTTCGACCTTCTGAGCCGCAGCAATCTGGTGACCATTCTCTCCGAATCGACCACCATTCTGCAGAACGGCCTGAAGGCGATTCCTATCGATGCTGCCGACAACGAAATGGATGGCTGCATCCACATTCTGAAAGATGCCTACATGAAAAACTCAGCCCAGGAGTTCATCCGCATGCTGAGCCAGAGCACCAGCATCCTTGCCAACTTTGCCCTGAAGGATATTCTGAGATAATCATCTTAACGCCTGGCGGCTTGCGAGCCTATTGCGGCTAGAACAGAAAAAAATCCTCGTTCGAGTTCTTTTTCGAACGAGGATTTTTTCTTCTTTTTACCTTTATGGAGACCAGCGATGGAATCGCTGGGAACGGGGGACGCAAGGGGGCTTTTTACTTTTTTACCTTTTTACCTTTTTACCTTTTTACCTTTTTACCTTTAAATAGCCTTTTTACCCTTTCTTCCTGGCTATGATAATCGTTACACCTGCAAGGATGGCGAGGATTCCGATGGCAAGCTGAAGGGAGAAACTCTCGCCGAAGACGCATACGCCGATGATTACCGCCGTTACAGGCTCCAAGGCTCCCATGATGGCGGCTGGAGTACTGCCGATAAGATTGATGGAGATGGTCATGAAGAAGAGCGACAATACCGTAGGCAACAAAGCCAGCTGGGCAGCACAGAGCCATTGTTTAGGCGTTTGAAGCATCTGTATCGGCTCGCCTGCAATAAACGAATAGACAAACATCGTAAGCAGTCCGAAGACTAATATATAAAAGGTGAACTTGATATTCGACATGCCCGGATTCTTCCATTGGTTGATGGAGATGATGTAAAGGGCATAGAGCAGGGATGAACACATGACGAGGGCAAAACCCGCCGTGCTCAACTTATCGTTTCCATCGCCCTGATAGAGCAATCCTACTCCCGATACCGCCAGAAGAATGGCAAGCGAGGTAGACCACGTTACCTTCTCGTGGAAGAAGACCGTCATCAGGATGGCCGTCATAATAGGATAAACGAAGAGGATGGTGCTGGCAATACCTGCCGCCATATAATGGAAACTGACATAAAGCGTAGCTGATGAGAGCGAAAACATGCAGCCCAGCATGCCAAGACGAATCAGATGCCCCCACTTCACCTTGAAACTCTCCTTGCGGAACAGCATCACCACGGCAAACATCAGTACCGCCAAGAGATAACGATAGATGAGTACAGAACTGGAATTGAATCCGTCGCCATAGAGTTCGAGCGTGCCCAAAGGATTGGTACCATAACATACTGCGGCAACAACACCCGCCGCAAAGCCTTTAACTTTATTACTGCTTGTCATTAGATTAAATACTATTTTTTTCTTATACTTCTTGTTATCTATCTATTTCGGACTGCAAAGTTACAGCAAATATTCGAGATAAGCTAACAAAATCGTATAAATATATTGTAATATCTGAGAAAAAACGCTCTTTTCTTGTGCTTTACGAAAATAAATTGTACCTTTGCAATATCTTTGAAAAAAGATAATCAGATGAAACATTAAAAACTAAACAAAAGAATTAATAACAATGGAACAGATTAAGAATGATCAGCTCACACTTGAGATTTCATCTCTCGGAGCAGAACTTCAGAGCATCAAGGATGCTAATGGTAATGAATATCTCTGGGATGGCGATGAGAAATACTGGAACCGCCACTCTCCTATCCTCTTCCCTATCGTATGCGGATTGTGGAAAGAGACTTATCGCACAGAGGGCAAGGAGTATCACCTTCCTCGCCATGGTTTTGCACGCGATACAGAGTTCAAACTCGTTGGCAAGACTGCCGACCGCCTCACCTTCGCGCTCATCGACAACGAAGAGACTCAGAAGAACTATCCTTACCACTTCAACCTTGCCATCTCTTACCGCCTGCAGGGCAACGAGATTCATGTCATCTGGCACGTAGAGAATACCGACGACAAGGAAATCTTCTTCCAGATTGGCGGTCACCCAGCATTCATGGTTCCTGGCTGCAAGAAGGGCGAAGAAATGAAGGCTACCCTGAAACTCGACAACGAGGCTCCTGTTCGTCTCTATGGTAACGTAGGCGGATGCATCGACCGTCAGGCTAAGGAAACCGTAGAAACCGACAAGGGTATCTGGGAAGTAAACGAGGAGACTTTCGCAGAAGATGCTGTTATCTTCGACAAGAGTCAGGTTAAGCAGGTGAGCATTCTCAACGAGCAGGGCGAACCTCATGTAACCCTCGAGTTCAAGACTCCAGCCGTAGGTATCTGGAACCCAACAGGCAAGCACGCTCCATTCATCTGCATCGAGCCATGGTATGGTTTGAGCGACTGGGCTGAATATGATGGCGAGTTTAAGGACAAGTATCTGATGAACCGTCTGCAGCCAGGTGCAAGTTTCATGAGTGAGTATATCATCAGAATTGAGAAATAATGGAAGAGAAAGACAATTTGCATCTCCCCGAGAACGCATTCCGCGAACTGAAAGACGGGGAGGAATATAAGCCGCTGATGTCGCCTGACAAGGTTTATCCTGAGGTGAACGGATGGTCGGTTACATGGGGAATCATGATGGCAGTCATCTTCTCTGCCGCCGCAGCTTATCTGGGCTTGAAGGTGGGTCAGGTGTTCGAAGCAGCCATCCCTATCGCCATCATCGCCGTGGGCGTAAGTACCGCTACCAAGCGTAGCAAGGCGCTGGGCGAGAATGTCATCATCCAGAGCATCGGAGCCTGTTCGGGTGCTGTGGTGGCAGGAGCCATCTTTACCCTGCCAGCCATCTACATCCTACAGGCTAAATATCCGGAGATGACAACTTCGTTTATGAAGATCTTCATGGCTTCGGCCTTGGGAGGAGTCTTGGGAATCCTTTTCCTTATTCCTTTCCGCAAGTACTTCGTAAGCGATATGCACGGCAAGTATCCATTCCCTGAGGCTACGGCTACCACGCAGGTACTGGTGAGCGGAGCCAAGGGAGGCGACCAGGCTAAGCCGCTGCTCATAGCCGGACTGGTGGGTGGTCTTTACGACTTTATCGTAGCCAGCCTGGGATGGTGGAACGAGAATTTCACATCGCGTGTGGTAAGTCTGGGATGCGACCTGGCTGACAAGGCAAAACTCGTATTCAAGGTAAACACAGGTGCTGCCGTATTAGGTCTGGGTTACATCATCGGTCTGAAGTATGCCTTCTTCACCTGTCTGGGTTCGCTCGTAGTATGGTGGCTGATTGTTCCGGGCATGAGCGTTATCTTCCATGATAGCGTGCTGAGCGCCTGGGATCCTAGCATCGTGAAGACCGTGGGTGCGATGAGTCCGGAGGAAATCTTCCGTTCCTACGCCCGCAGCATCGGTATCGGCGGTATCGCCATGGCGGGTATCATCGGCATCATCAAGAGCTGGGGCATCATCAAGAGTGCCGTAGGTCTGGCTGCCAAGGAGCTGAAGGGCAAGAGCGATGTGGATGAGAACGTGAAGCGTACCCAGCGCGACATCTCTTTCAAGATTATCGCTATCGGTTCGCTTGTTACCATCCTCGTAACCTTCCTCTTCTTCTGGTTTGGCGTGATGGAGGGCAACCTTCTCTTCGCTATCATCGCCATTCTGCTCGTGGCTGTCATCGCCTTCCTCTTTACTACCGTAGCGGCTAATGCCATCGCTATCGTGGGTTCAAACCCTGTTTCGGGAATGACCCTGATGACGCTCATCTTCGCCTCTGTGGTGATGGTGGCTGTCGGCCTGAAAGGTCCTGGCGGCATGCTGGCTGCCCTGATTATGGGTGGTGTGGTTTGTACAGCCCTCTCGGTAGCAGGTTCATTTATTACCGACCTGAAGATTGGTTACTGGCTGGGAACAACTCCTAAGAAACAGGAGGGATGGAAATTCCTCGGTACCCTGGTGAGTGCGGCTACCGTGGGCGGCGTGATGATGCTGCTCAACGAGACTTACGGTTTCGCATCGGGTTCGCTTGCAGCTCCTCAGGCTAATGCGATGGCTGCGGTTATCGATCCTTTGATGAATGGCGTGGGAGCTCCTTGGGTGCTCTATGGCATCGGAGCCGTGATAGCCATCGTGCTGACTTATTTCAAGATTCCTGCCCTGGCTTTCGCTCTGGGTATGTTTATTCCGCTGGAACTGAACGTTCCTCTGCTCGTGGGTGGAGCCATCAACTGGTATGTTACTTCGCGCAGCAAGGATGCCAAGGTGAACAGCGAACGTGGTGAGAAGGGAACGCTCATCGCCAGCGGTTTCATCGCCGGTGGAGCCCTGATGGGTGTGGTTAGCGCCCTTCTGAAGTTTGGCGGCATCGAGGTAAGTATCGCCGACAGCTGGTGGGTTAATCCGATGTCTGAGGTTTGTTCGCTCCTGGCTTACATCTGCCTCATCGGTTTCTTTATCAGAGCCACAAAGAAATAAAGAATAGGCTTTTTACAAATAAGACAATCGCCTGGATGCATCTGAGCACCCAGGCGATTTTTTATTCTATCCGAAAGTTTTTCTATCCTACGATTCCGCAGCTACGAAATCCATCGGCTTGACGCCAAACTGCTTCTGGAAGCACTTGGCAAAATAGCTAGGACTGCTGAAACCTACCATATAGCTGATTTCGCTGATGCGGTAGTTTCCTTCTTTCAGGAGCTGTGCGCCCTTCTTCAGTTTCACGAGCTGGATCATCTCGTTTGGCGTAACATCGGCAAGACCGCGAATCTTATTAAAGAGCGAAGAGCGGCTTATGCCCATCTTTTCGGCAAGGAACTAGACAGTTTACCTGATCACTCACCAGCGAAGTAGAATCATTCTCTACATGTTTATACTGTTTCCAGGCATTATTCTTGTCCAAGCGCCACAAGCCGCCTCCCTGGGTAGCAAACCATATGTTACCCTGAGGATCTTCCTTGATATCGATGGTAAGCGACTTGAACGACTTGATTTTGCTGACACACCACCATAGTAAGTAGATACCCAAGTGCCACCTTCATTATCATCCGCAATACCATAAACAAAGCGCTCGCTCGTACTCCGGCTCGGATTGTCGACTTCCGACAACATGTGCCAGATACGGTTCTGGATGTCATACTGCACCAATCCATCATCGCTGGCTATGAGAAGAGACTTGTTGTCGTTGCAGTAAAGCTGATGGATATGATGAACAGTATTACTCGGCAAACCATCATCCATCGTGATAGAGCGCACCATAGGGTCGATAGCAGCCAATTGTGCACCCGAGTTGGTTTGCGTTATCGAATGTGGCTGCGCCTGAATATCTGTAGCCCCTTTCGAGACGAAGGCTGTCGGCACCTGAGCCTCAGCCCCTACAGGCATCATCATGCAGAGCACAGAAACCATTAGAGTAGATATCTTTCTCATTATATGGATCTTTTTATATGGATCTTTATTTTCTGTTGTTAGATAATTTAATGCCGCAAAAATACTTGGAAGATATTATAAAAAGTCGTATTTTTGCCAAAAGAATTCTATAAAAAGAACAGATTATGAGATTATCAGAAGAACGATATGACAATCCTGCCTATCGAGACATTAAAAATTCGATTGATACTGCGAAGGAAGAAGGCAGAGAAGAAGGTATTGCCAAAGAAAAGTTGGCCACCGCAAAGCGTCTTCTCGGCATGGGGCTCACACAAGAACAAGTTGCCAAAGGTACAGGTCTTTCAATAGAAGAAATAGAGAGACTTGTTTAAACTATAATAAAACAAGGAAACCATCTGATAGCATTAGTTCTATCGGATGGTTTTCTTTTTAATACGAAACCTCAATATTGTATTCCTTTATCATTATGATGAAAGAATGCTTTCTTGAGTATTCTTAAAGGCTAAAACACATAGCTGATATGATGTGAGAAGACCAATCTATCGCCTTAAAGAATTAGATGTATGCGATTGCTGCCATATGCCAGCAAGGTTGTCGGCAATTGCCAGCAATGTTGCTGGCATATGGCAGCAAGGTTGCCGGCATATGGCAGCAACCACACAAATCAAGAAGTTCAAGCCAAATAAACGTAGAAGTATGACTGTTTAAGTAATGAGTTATAGGGTATTAAGACAACACATCTTACGCTTCGGATGCGTACGTATTAAAAGGAGAAACGAGAGTGTTATCAATATAAGTGGAGAAACAAAAAAGTTCCGTTGCATTCCGCAAAACAACAGTTTTACGTCAGCAACGGAACTAACTATATTAACTATGCGAATTTCATCTTGATGGTAATAACAGCCTTATGCTGATACGTTTTTGTTTACGCTTGCAAAATAACAGAAAAAATCAACGAAGTCCTAAAATTATCGTACATAAAGATACAATTATCATCTAACAGGATACTTGTGATACGATATTTTCATCATTTTGGACTTTCTTTGCATTACATAAACTACAGATGGTTTGGTGCCTGCCGATGAGAACGACCGCCCTATCCCATACATCCACTGGTGACCAAAGAAGAACACTACAGAGTGGATTACCTACACCTTCCCTGAGAGCAAGGAGATCAAGACCAGCACCGTATATTGGTACGACGACCAGCCATGGGGCGGTTGCAAGGTGCCAGACAGCTGGAAGCTCTACTATCAGGACGAGGCAGGCAACTGGAAGGAAGTTCCAGGAGCCGATGCTTATCCATGCAAGCGAGGTGTAGCCTGCATCGTGAATTTCGACCCAGTGAAGACCAAGGCTATGAAGCTCGAACTGAAGCAGCCAGAGACCCATTCCTGCGGTTTGTTTGAGTGGAGCGTGAAGTAACAAGACTTATTTTTAAATATTTTTCTTTCAAGAATTGCCATATTGCCATGCCAGCCAGTAATCTCTCTGATTACAAAGCTGTTAGGGGTATGGCAATTCTTTATTTTTAGGGGTTATCTGCCATATATTGCCAATATGATGATAACATGATTTACTGACGTATTGATTTGTTGTCGTTTATATATGCATGTCATATGATAAAACGTTTTACATGAATCTTTATTGGCATTTTACCAAGTGATAACCTTATCTACGATTTCTTGTTGCTCCAAGCTACTTCTTCGCAGATAGATACGTGTTGTCTCTATGCTTTCATGTCCCATGAGGTCGGCAAGCAAGGCTATATCGTTGAACTTCTCCAAGAAATTCTTGGCATAACGATGGCGGAACGAGTGAGGGTACACCACTTTTTCATTCAAGCCATACTTCATCGCATAGTTCTTCAACTGCTGTGATATGCCTCTTGTCGTGATGCGCTCGCCAAAGCGATTAAGAAAGAGATAGCCACTTGTGCGGTTGAGTGTCTGCAACCACTTTTCTGTTTCTGTGCGCAATGTCTTGGGGATATAGATACGCCGTATCTTGCCACCCTTGGTGTAGATGTCGTAATAGCCTACTTGCACGTGCTCAACCTTGATTTGCACAAGTTCACTCACTCTGGCACCAGTCGCAGCTAAGAAACGCACCACAAAGTACCACTCCAAGTTGTCTTCCTTCTTCAACTTGTTCTTCAAGAAGGTGTAGTCGGCATTGCTGATGACATTCTCCAGATAAGAACGTTGCTGCACCTTAACCGACTTCAAGCGGAGTTTCGTCTTGCCCACAAATACAAGGTACTTGTTCAACGCCTGAATACGGAGGTTCACCGTCTTTGGTTTGTAAGTCTCAATCAAGTAGGTCTTGTAAACCAACAAGTTTCTCTTGTTCAACTCTTTGTGTCGAGAGCCAAACTCCTTTACGGCATACAGATATGCCGAAATCGTGTTCTTAGCCATATTGCCTTGGCTTAGGAACTCTTCAAATTTGTCTAATTCCATTTCTATTCGTTTATTAGTAAAACATAAAGTTGTCCATATAAATAGGCATGGTATTGTTCTATGAGTTCCTATTATGAGAAGATACTCGCTACGGGAGAGGTGAAATGCATTGATGAGGAGGTGCCGTTTGAAATACCAGCAACATGGAATTGGACAAGATTGTCAAACATAACCTCCATTTTGGGAGATGGCATTCACGGAACTCCCGAATACGATGCAACAGGAACTGTTTATTTTATCAATGGCAATAACCTAAGTAATGGAAGCATTGAGATTAAAGCCGACACAAAAAAAGTAAGTGAACAAGAGGCAGAAAAACATAAACGTCTGCTAAATTCTACAACAGTTTTAGTCTCTATAAATGGTACTTTAGGTAATGTTGCCTTTTATAATGGGGAAAATGTGATTTTAGGTAAAAGTGCTTGCTATTTCAACTTGATGGGTAACATTGACAAACAATATATCAAACATATATTGGAGACAGAATATTTTACTGAATACGCAAAAAATGTTGCAACTGGTAGTACAATAAAGAATGTTCCATTGGCTGGTATGAGAAATTTCTTGATACCTGTTCCACCTATTACCGAACAACATCGTATTATACTGGGAATGGTACGGTTGGCACATTCTATAGATCGTTACAATGATGCCCAAACAAAACTTGATTTATTGAACAATGTTCTAAATGAAAAGTTGAAAAAGTCTGTGTTGCAAGAAGCTATACAAGGAAAGCTTGTTCCACAACTTGCAGAGGAGGGTACTGCGCAAGAACTACTTGAACAGATAAAGGCTGAAAAGGAGAAACTCGTTAAGGAGGGCAAATTAAAGAAGTCTGCTCTCAACGATTCTGGTATCTTCCGTGGTGACGATAACAAGTACTATGAGAAATCAGGTGAGGATACTATATGTATAGAGGATGAAATACCTTTTGATATACCAGTAAATTGGGCATGGGTACGACTTGATGATATTTGCTCTTTTATTCATAGAGGAAAATCACCAAAATACAGTCTAATAAAAAAGTATCCAGTGGTTGCTCAAAAGTGTAATCAATGGACTGGATTTTCAATAGAAAAGGCAAAATTCATTGAGCCACAGAGTATTTCGTCTTATAAAGAAGAGTATATTTTGCAAGATGAAGATTTGATGTGGAATTCTACTGGATTAGGTACATTAGGAAGAATGGCTCACTAGTGTCCCGTTAAAACGAGACGATTATTAAATAAGTTATTAATACTCAAAA
>ENA-OPRV01000042-OPRV01000042.1-human-gut-metagenome-genome-assembly--contig:-NODE-42-length-93563-cov-11.063791_pt1 | contig 93563 bp, 77 predicted proteins | sample MGYA00241896_ERZ501886 | MGnify/ENA primary metagenome ERZ501886 (study PRJEB25962, sample SAMEA2042452) | human gut metagenome | biome: human gut; feature: human-associated habitat; material: faeces... | reverse complement strand
AACTCCTCAGCGACCGTAGGGAGCGATAACTCCTTTAACTCCTTTAACTTCTGAGTTTTATAAAAGAAGAGAGATTTGAAAAGAGAAGGGCAAGTTCCATTTCCGGAACCTGTCCTTCGTGCTTTTTACTGTTTAAAATCATTAAAAAAATATTGCATTTCATTTTTTATTCGTATCTTTGCTAATCTTAAAAAACAAAGGGCGAAAAGCCCTGATATAAATAATGTATAACTTAAAATCAAAAGAACCATGAGCAAATATTTTGCAGAATCAGAATTGATAATCAATGAAGACGGAAGCTGCTTCCACCTTCATCTTCGCCCAGAACAAGTGGCTGATAAAGTAATCCTCGTTGGCGACCCAGGTCGCGTAGCCCTCGTAGCCTCCCATTTCGATGAGAAGGAATGCGAAGTCTCAAGCCGGGAATTCCACGCCATTACCGGCACATATAAAGGTAAGCGAATCACCGTGCAGAGCACCGGAATAGGATGCGATAATATCGATATCGTAGTCAACGAGCTCGATGCGCTGAAGAACATCGATTTCAAAACCCGCACCGAGAAACCCGAGCACACCACGCTCACCCTCGTGCGCATCGGAACCTGCGGCGGCCTGCAGCTCAACTGCCCAGCCGGAACCTTCGTAGCCTCACAGAAGAGCATCGGTTTCGACGGACTCATCAACTTCTATGCCCGCCGTAACGAAATCTGCGACCTCGAAACAGAGGCAGAATTCAAGCGCCAGGTAAAATGGAACGACCAGATTGGCAACCCATACTGCGTAGACAACGACCCAGGACTTCTCAACCAGATTGCCGGCGATGATATGGTTCGTGGAATCACCATAGCCTGTGGAGGTTTCTATGGTCCACAGGGCAGAGAACTCCGTGCCCCACTTGCCGACCCGGAACTTAATCAGAAGATTGAAGCATTCGAGTATAACGGTCTGCGTGTCAACAACTTCGAGATGGAGAGCTCAGCCCTCGCCGGTCTTTCCCTCCTCCTCGGCCATAAAGCCCTCACCTGCTGCATGGTCATCGCCAACCGCCGTGCCCTCAGCGCCAACACCGGCTACAAGAGCACCATCGACAATCTCATCAAGGTTGTATTAGATAGAATTTAAACAATAAAAAAATGAATCAAGAAGAATGTATCTGCGCCCTGGCAACTCCAGCTGGCGGCGCCATCGGAATCATCCGACTCAGCGGCTCCGACGCCATTACCATCACCGACAAAATCTTCCAGTCTGCCAACGGCAAATCCCTGGAAGAAGCCAAGTCCTACACGCTGCATTATGGCGTAATCAAGGATAAGGATGGCAACACCATCGATGATGTACTGGTGAGCGTGTTCCGTGCACCCCACAGTTATACAGGCGAGAACTCCACCGAGATTTCCTGTCATGGCAGCCGATACATTCTTCAGCAGGTTCTCCATCGCTTTACGGAGGTAGGATGTCGCCAGGCAGAACCGGGCGAATACACCCGTCGTGCCTATCTCAACGGCAAGATGGACCTCTCTCAGGCAGAAGCCGTAGCAGATCTCATCGCCTCTACCAACAAGGCAACCCACAAGATGGCGCTCAGCCAACTGAAGGGTCATTTCAGCAACGAACTCTCCCTCCTTCGCGAAAAATTATTAAAGATGACTTCGCTCCTGGAGTTGGAGCTCGACTTCAGCGACCACGAAGAACTGGAGTTTGCCGACCGCAGCGAACTCCAGGCACTAGCCGAAGAAATCAATCACAAGATAACCACCCTCGCCCACTCCTTCGAAACCGGCAATGCCCTAAAGCAGGGAGTAGCCGTAGCCATTGTAGGCAAGACGAATGTGGGCAAGAGCACCCTGCTCAACCGTCTGCTTCACGAGGAGAAGGCAATCGTGAGCGACATTCACGGAACCACCCGAGATGTAATCGAAGATACCACCCTCATCGACGGAATCACCTTCCGCTTTATTGACACAGCCGGAATCCGCAAGACGGATGATGTGGTAGAAAACATCGGAATAGAGCGCACTTTCCAGAAGATGGAAGAGGCGAAGATAGTAATCTGGCTATTAGATGAGCAACCATCAGCCTCAGAAATCGAGGAGATGAAGCTGAAGAACCAGGGCAAGAAGCTGCTGGTAGTATTTAATAAGATGGATAAACTTGAGAATGATAAACTTGCGTTCGATAATTTCACCCATTCCTGTGGCTCAGATTCCAGTGAATCAGAAGCCCCACTCTTCATCAGTGCCCACACAGGCGAGAACGTTTCATCCCTGGAGCAGGCATTAGTAAAAGCCGCTGATATTCCTGAGATTACCGAGAACGACGTCATCATAACGAGTGCCCGCCACTACGAGGCCCTACTCCGTGCCCATGATTCCCTCTCCCGAGTATTGGAGTCGATGGAAATGGGCATGAGCGGCGACATCATCGCCGAAGACCTGAAAATGGTATTGGAAGAATTGGGAGAAATCACTGGCGGACAGATCAGTAGCCAGGAAACGCTAAATAATATCTTCAAGCACTTTTGCATCGGAAAATAAGTCGTAATAAACAACGATTAATATCGACAACAAATGATAGTTAAGGTGCTCAAAATGAGCATCTTTCTTTTTAGCCTTACTATTGGTTATAATCAATGGTAAGGCTTTTTTAGCACCTTTTTGTACCGCTCTTGTACCTCCACTTTTCAAAAGTAATAATTTGAGACTCCATTTTTGGCAAATGAGTGCAAGATTGCCGAGAGTTTTGGACAATGATGGACGATGATATAAGACTATTGAAAATAAACGGAGTAATGACAGACGACTTTTTCTACAATAAATTTAGTAAAAAAGTATAAAAAGCGTACAAATGACAGCAAGCAAAGAAAGAATTCTAAAAATTTGCGAGTATTGTGGGAAGAGCTTCTATGCATCAAAATCCACAACTCGTTATTGCTCCAAGCAATGCAATAGTTATGCCTATAAGGCAGCAAGGCGTGAGGAGAAAGCAAAGATGGCTGAGACAATGAGCCACCGAAAAGCTTCCGAGAAATCCATGTCTGAAATCCTCATGAAAGAATACCTCACTATTCAAGAGGTCGCTATACTTTTGGGACTAAGCAGACAGACCATATATAATATGGTGTATAGTGGTAAGTTGCGAGCATCCAAGATTACTTCTCGTTTATCTTTAATCAGAAAGCGAGATATAGATTATCTTGTTGATAGTTTGCCATACACCACAAAAAAAAGTGCTTCAAAAGAAGCTGTTCATGCAAACCGAGAGCTACCTGTTCCAGAATATTACTCTGCCAAGGAAATTGCAGAAGTCCACAACACTTACGAGACCGCCATCTATGAGATAGTCAAGAAAGTCAAGATTTCAAGAATATCCATACAAGGAAGAGTATATTGGAACAAGAAAGAGGTGGATGATTATTTTGCACACCTGTCTCCAGATCCAACCATCAGTGAATGGATGACTGTTATGGACATTCAACAGAAATATTGTATGACGAAAACGGCCGTATATAGTTTCGTTAGTCACAATGCTATTCCAAGAAAAATGGAAGGTAACAATGTTCTGTATTCCAAGCGTCATGTACAATTGGCAAAAGGTGAATCCGTAGAAGACCAACTTTATTATACAATACCGGAGGCCATGAAGTTGTATGGTTTAAGTCAGGACCAGATCTATAAGCGTATCAAGAAATTCGCTATTGAAAAGGTGAAGATTGGCAAGTATATCAAGATTTCCAAGCGAGATTTAGAGAAAGCTATCGGCAAGCCTAAGGTTATTTAGCGGTTATCAAAAGGTTAAGTTGTCCCCCATTACATAACTCTATTATTTTGCAATCGATTTCAAAGATCTCTTAATACGGGATTATATATGAAACATAAGTATCACATTATAAAAAGTAAACATCATGGTAAATACATGTACAAGAGTTTCTCTTCGCCAAAGAGCGATTAAAAACGACCGTATTTCTCTTTATTTGGATTTCTATCCACCAGTACGCAACCCTGAGGCTATGCAAATGAGTCGCAGGGAATATTTAGGTATCTATATCTATGCTCATCCAAAGAATGAGATGGAACGTGAGTTTAATACAGATATGCTCAACAAAGCAGAGGCCATCCGTTGTATCAGAACCCAATCACTCATCAATGAAGAATTTGGTTTTTTGGACAAAACACGACAGAAAGCTGATTTTTTGGCATACTTTGAGAAGATGACACATAAGAAAGATGACAAGTGGACATGTGTCTACAAGCATTTCTTCAAATTTGTTCAAGGTCATTGTACATTTGGGGATGTGACAGTGGAACTTTGCAAAAAGTTCAGAGAGTATCTTCTGAATGCAAATCAGTTGAATCGAACAAAACAAAAGGTATCTCTCAACTCTGCAGCAGGTTACTACTCTACTTTCCGTGGTCTCTTAAAAATCGCCTATCGTGACAAGTGGCTGCGTGAGAACATCAATGACTATCTGGACAAGATTGAGCCACAAGATGTAAAGAAGGAGTTTCTTACCCTCGATGAAGTAAAGCAGTTGGCAGCTACTCCTTGCGATATACCTGTACTGAAGTCTGCCTCCCTCTTTGCTTGCCTCACAGGATTGCGAATCAGCGACATCTTAAAATTGCGTTGGGAAGACTTCGAGATAGCTCCCGACCAAGGCTATTGCTTGCGTATTCGTACCCAGAAGACTCAGACCGAGGCAACCTTGCCTATCAGCAACGAGGCATACGAACTATGTGGTGAACCAAGCACGGGTATCGTGTTCAAGGGATTGAAGCGCAGCATGATTAACCATCCCCTTAAAGCATGGTTGAAGAAGGCTGGAATCACCAAGCCATTTTCATTCCATTGCTTCCGGCACTCGTATGCAACAATCCAAATCGCCTTAGGCACAGACATTTACACGGTTTCGAAGATGCTTACCCATAAGAATGTAAGCACAACACAGATATATGCCGACCTCGTGAACGCAAAGAAAAGAGAGACAGCAAATAAGATTTCTCTTAAATAAATCCATTGCATTCATTTCATGGTGCCCGATATTGAAAAAATGTTCAATATCGGGTTTTTTAGTTAAAGGCTCCTAAAAGTTTTACGTGAGTCACGCGTGACTCACGTGTCAGTTTCTGCAGTTTTTCCTATTTTTGCGCCACAAATGATTAATAATACGCAATATGAAACAGTTTAAAAAAGAATTTTTGACACAGCATTTATTGGTTTTGTGTGCAATGTCTATCATTGGTGCACTTGTTCGCAACGAAGCTATGCAATATGGTGTAGACACCTTTAGCTGCAACTTGACGTTCGTTATCTCAACCACCATACTGATGGTTGTTTATCTCCATGCATTAGATAGTATCGTACGATTGCTTGCCCCATGGTTTAAGCATATCTTTTGTAATACAGTAAACAATACAGAAAGAAAGCGTCTCTCTTCTATTGCCATCAATGAAACAAATACATATGACGAGGGGGAAGAGCTAAACCTGGAAGATGTAACTTTCGTCTATGCAGATGAAGCCTCTTCTTGTATTACAAGCTATGAACAGTTGAGACAGGAAGCATTGGAAGACAAAGCCAAAAAGGAAAAGGTCTTGTTAAACTCAGCTATCGATTATACCAGAAGAACTTTTGCTGCCTACATGAAAGAGGAGCATTTGAACCAACTTTGTGACAACATCGCTATTTTCCAGTGTTGTGCCTCTACACACATGAGACATCATTCATTGATTGTTGATAAGGCTATTCGTACTATTGACTTAATGCATTATGCTTGGAATATAGGAAATCTCTTCAAGAAGAAAGGCATTGATACAGCAACCTTTATAAAACAAGTTTTTGCTGATGCGCTGGTTGATGTGGAAATATCCACTATTATAAGGAAGTTAAGAATGGAAGGTACCTGCATCATAGAATTACTACCAAGCTTAGATGTTCAAGGCGGAATCAAGACACATTATTGTTGCTGATAAGCATTGAGCAGTTATTCAGAGGTTATATCTCAGTGATATTTATCTCCATTACATAACTCATTTACTTTGTACCCGAATAATAAAAATGAACAGATATGATAAATGAAAGTATCACCTTTGATAAGTTACCACAAGCGGTATCTTATTTAACAGAACAAGTTATCGAGTTGAAGCAAATGGTATCAGCACTTCAACCTACATCATCAGCAAATAACCATATATTGGTTGAGATTGATGAGGCTGCTATTATTATAATGAAGTCGAAGCCAACCATTTATCGATTGGTTAACCAAGGCATTCTGCCATCCTATAAAAAAGGTAAGAAGCTATACTTCTATAAGGATGAGCTGCTTGCATGGATTGAGAATGGTCGAAAAGCTACCAAGGAGCAGAACCATTCTGAAATGCTAAAAGCCATGCAAGGTGGAATGAAGCGCAAACCCAAGTCAATGTATAATTTTTAACTCTATGCCAAATGACAGCTTTAAATAACAATAAGGAAACTTCCATCAATCCAATGATTATCATGGATAAGGCTATTGATATGAGTACTCGCCTATCAGGAAGCCAATTTCCTGTAAGCATCTTTCCTGCCAAGATTCAGAGAATCATCAAGGAGGTACACGAATGCCACAGTTTTCCTACCGACTATATATCAGCAGCCATACTCACTGCATTGGCTGTTGGTATCGGCAACACGCACTTGGCACAAATGAAACAAGGTTGGCTTGAAAGTCCTATCTTATACATGGCTCTTATAGGAAGACCAGGAGCCAACAAGAGCCACCCACTTAGCTTCGCTATGAAGCCATTCCTCGATTACGACTATGAGCAAAACAAGTTGTTCGAGGAGCAATACAGTAAGTTTGAGGAAAAGATGTGCATGTCTCGCAAGGAACGCATTGAAAATGGAGAGGATGGATTTCCGCAAGAACCTGTACGCAAACGTTTCTTGGTCTCTGATGTCACACCAGAAGGCTTGAGCTATATTCATGCGCAGAACAAGAGGGGTTTATGCCTATGGACAGACGAGTTGTCTGCATGGTTCAAGAACTTCAACCGCTATAACAATGGTTCAGAGGAACAGTTCTGGCTATCTGTCTTTAGCGCCAAGACAACCATATCAGACAGAAGAAGTTCCAAGAGTTCCATTTTCATTAAACGCCCCTATATCTCAGTAATCGGAACCATCCAAAAGAAGATACTTAGTGAGTTGGCGAAAGGCGAACGCTCCAGCAACGGCTTCATCGATCGCATTTTGTTCGTCATGCCTAACCTTCAGCAGAAAGCGAGATGGAATGATCGAGAGTTGCCCGATAATATAGAGCGAGATTGGCAAACCATCATTCAACACCTTATTGATATGGAGTGTCCAATAAATGAGCAACAGGAAATCGAGCCTCATGTCTTATCATTCACAGAAGAAGCTAAGGCAAGGCTCTATGAATGGCAGCATCACTTCTCTGAGCAATGCGACAATGAAACAAATGATACCATTGTCAGCATCTATTGCAAGCTGGAGATATACATCATCCGTTTCTGTCTGATTATTCAATTGGCACGATGGACGTGTGGAGAATGTGATAAGGAAGCCATCGACCTGCTGAGTGTAGAGCGAGCCATCCGATTGACAGAGTATTTCAAGAACTCTGCCATATCAGTACAAAATATCCTCAACGAGAATATGCTTACAGCTCAACAACAAGCAATCGTCAACCATCTTCCTTCAACATTCACCACTGCCCAAGCTCATGATGTCGCCAAAGAGAACGACATGAAGTCAAGGACATTGGAAAGATTTCTGAATGATAACATCGGAGTTCTATTTCGCAAAGAGAAGCATGGAGAATATTCAAAGATTAACTCGTGACGGTATTGTCGGAATTGTCGCTTTTAATACCAAAAGCGACAAAACCGACAGAACCGCCACATAAAAAAGAAATTAAATGAGTACACATAGATTCATATTAGAGCCATACAAAGGCATCGCTACCCGACATATATGTCCAGAATGTCATAAGAAACGTAGCTTCGCCCGATATATTGACACAGAAGGGAAGATTGAGTTTCCTCCCTACGTGGGTCGCTGCAACCATGAGCAAAGTTGTGGTTATCACTTCACTCCCAAGGATTTTTTTGAGAAGAATCCCGAGAAGAATGAGACATTCACAAAGGATGAGACTATTTCATATAAGAAGAGAGAAATGCCGAAGCCATTACCCACTTCTTATATAGACGAGAACATCATGCGAAGTTCTCAGAAATGTTATGAGGCAAACAACCTTTTCTTGTTTCTATCTTCTCAATTCGGCGAAACAGCTACTCTGTCTTTGATGGAGAAATATCATGTCGGAACTTCCAAACACTGGACTGGTGCCACGGTATTTTGGCAAGTTGACAATCAAGGTAAGGTGAGAACTGGTAAGGTAATGCTCTATTATCCCGAGACAGGTAAGCGAGTAAAAGAACCATACAACCATATTTCATGGGTACACTCGCTTATCCCCCACAAGGATTTCAATCTCTGTCAATGCTTCTTTGGTGAGCATCTTATCAATAAAGACAAGACCAAGCCTATAGCATTGGTTGAAAGTGAGAAGACAGCCTTGATAGCCTCCTACTATCTTCCTCAATTCTTATGGATAGCAAGTGGTGGTAAGAATGGTTGCTTTAACACGAAGTCGCTATCTGTTCTGAAAAATAGAGATGTGATCTTATTCCCTGATTTGGGAGCGACAACAGTTTGGCAAGATAAGCTGCCAATGATGCAAGTTCTCGGCATCCGTGCAACGCTTTTCGACTTTTTAGAGCATCAAGCCTGCGAAGAAGATAAAGCTAAAGGCTTAGACATTGCTGATTATTTGCTCAAAATCAAGCCTGCAGAAGCAAAACTTCAAGCCCTCATCAAACAGAATCCTGCCATTCGGAAGTTGATAGATGTCTTCAAACTCGAAATTATTGACGAGCCTCAACCACGTTTCCGCACTCCTAAAAGGCAACGTGGTTTCAGACTCTGAGATGATTTGAAAAATCGAGGTATCTGACGATAGCAAGTTATGTTTTGAGTTACTCTAAACCTTTCGAGTTACTCTCGAAAGCACTTGCCTATCGGTAGATACCTCTCCAAAGTCGAGTATCTGAATCAACCTATCGGTAAGCAGAGAATTGCATATATGATGACTTACTGTCGTATAGATTCATTGATTTACTGTCGTATATATATGCATGTCATATGATAAAACGTTTTAATGTTTGGCATGAAATTACTTGTCCTATCTTAACATATGTAGAATCCCATTTTTACCATTTTTCTAAAATTAGTTTAAATTAATATAAAATACGGCATTAAACTATTCGATTGTGATAAATTTACATAATTATGTGTTAAATTTGCTTCTTGAAAAGAAGTTGATTCACATCGAGTAACTATAAAAAGAAAATTATGGCAATATTCTATCCTTCACTTGAAAAGATTTCGATGTTCAAAGTTCCTGCGACCGTTGGAGAATGGACACTATTGGAGTTTCTTAAGAATTGCTTAGATGATTCTTTTGAAGTCTATTTCAATCCATTTTTAAATGGAGACAGACCTGATGTGCTCATTATGCGAAAAGGGTATGGGGTTATGATTATAGAAGTGAAAGATTGGAACTTGAACAATTTTCGCTTAAATGAAAAGAAAAAGTGGATATTTATACAAAATGGATCAGTAGTAAAGTCACCAATAGACCAAGTTTTGAAATACAAGAATAATCTTTATGATCTTCATGTCACAGACTTGCTACAAATGAAGATAAAAGATTATCGCCATTTCAATATAGTCGCATGTGCTGTTTACTTCCATTGTGCCAGTCAACATGAACTTGAGGATAGGCTTATAAAACCGTATAAAGATGATAAGAAATATCAAACATTCATTAAATATAACATGGACTTTATCGGGAAAGATGGACTCAACGAAGAGGATTTTATTAATCTTCTTAAAAAGCGACGTATTATAGCCTCAAGCCCTTCTTGGCTATTTACAGATGTTATATATGAAAATTTCAAAAGATTGTTGTCACCAGCAGAACACTTAAAGGCAGAAGGTGAACCATATAGATATTCTGACAAACAAAAAAGCATTATATACTCAACAAATCTTGAGCAAAGAGTACGTGGTGTTTTTGGATCTGGTAAAACTACAGTTTTAGCAGCTAGAGCAGTACAAGCATACAAACGGGCTTTGTCACGTAATAACACCCCACGTATTTTAATTTTGACTTTCAACATTACGCTCAAAAACTTTATTCATGACAAACTTAATCGGGTTGATGAAACATTCCCCTTGGATAGTTTTATCATTATAAACTACCATCAATTTATAAATGCTGAGCTCAACAATCTAAATATTGAGATGGAAATTCCTGAAAGTATGGACAAAGCCCACATATCCGACTATCTGGAAAGAATGTATTATGGGAATGTTCAATTGTTTTACGAGCACAAAAATCAAATTGTTAAATATGATGCTGTTCTCATTGACGAGATACAAGATTACCACAGGTCTTGGATGGAAATAATTAAAAATTTCTTTAGAGACCCTAAAGGTGATTATGTTTTATTTGGTGATGTTAAGCAAAATATTTATGGTCAACCTACTCTACAAAAGGATGTTGTAACAAATGTTCGAGGCGTAAATGAGCTTAAGTATTGTTTCCGTTCTGATTTTAAAGTAAGAGATCTTGCCCAATCATTTCAACAGAATGTATTTGGTGACAAATATGATACTGACGATTTCTCTGAAAACGGCAGCTATGATTTCTTTGGCCAGCAACAGCAAAAAGAGGGCTATATTAATTATATGTATCTTCAAGACAAGAATAATATTGCTTCCTTATATACTATTATAAGAGGGAACATACTTAATAAAGCAGGAAACATATCACCTAACGACATAACAATTTTGGGATATACTACTGGACTACTCAGGACATTTGATGCCTACTACCGATATGCAAGCCGAGAAAAAACAAATAGTATGCTTGAAACGATAGAGACTATGTATATGACTCACCTCAATTATATTGGTAAAAACAATGGAGGCAATCCAAATCTTGCATGGTTCAACAACATTACAGAACATTTCAAGAAGAAATTGTTTCCCAAAAGGACTACGCTCTATGATTATGATCTCATCAAATTAAGACAGCACATTGCTGTTTTATTTACTATCTATGATTTATATGTGTCATTTCCTGATACTTTCAAAGAAAGATTGATTGAAGAATGCGAAAAATGTAGAATCAGCTTTGACGTATTAATTGCTTTTAGGAAGCACTACGAAGAAGTTTTAACTCAATTCAAAAAAGAAGTTTACAGTTCAAATTACAAAAATATTAGAGATAACAAAAAACTACATTTTTGGATGAATAGTGGTACTATAAAAATATCTACTATTAATTCATTCAAAGGATGGGAAAGTGAAGTTGTTTTTCTTGTTCTTGAACCGAAATATGACAAATCAACAACTTTCAACCTATCTTTTGATGAATTATTATATACTGGGATAACTCGGTGTAAACGGAATCTTATTGTTATAAATTTTGGCAACGAAGAATACGACATAAAAATTCGTCCTCTGATAGCCAAATTGAAATAAATTAGAGAGTGTAAACTAAACTCTGTGTCAATTTACCATTTTAGTTTGCACTCTCTAATTAAGAAACACACATTGAATCTCCACAGATTGTTTCTGTCGAAAATCTACGGGGGCAGATACATTAAGTCATGAATATTCGATTAAGTGGGCGATATCCTTTAAAGAGTAATGTGTATTACTCTTTGCTGCAACAAAGCCCTTGAATGCTATATATACAATAAACGAATTTTTAACAGCATCATTTATATCCGTAGTAAAGACATGAGTGTGCCATTGAAAAAACAGCATGGTATCTGAAATTAAAAATACGACATAAGTCAACAAGACCAGCATATTTACCAAACTCTTGTCTATCAGTATTTTTCGTAAGTACATTATTCTCCTATCCCTAAAAGTCGCAGGATATATTTCGTTTTCTGGCTCTCCTAAACCATAGATACAAATAAGAATAAATCTAGTAAAAAAATTATTTGCATAAACGACAGTGAAAGACCCAATAATCAGAGAACAAAAAATCATATTTGCATACGATATAGATGATTGAGTAAAACTTCTCAACCCAATCAATATTGCAAAAGGAACACCACAAGAAACAAATAACGAGACAACATAAGGTAAGACCAACATCAAGGGAATCTTAAAATAAAAATCAAAACAACGCAATAATCTATCACCAATTAGACCATTTTTTAGAAATAAGACACCGACTCCCATACTTCCCCATACAAATGCCATTAAAAGCATTAAGCCATAGATGCCTTTCATATAGCCAACAAAGAGCACCAATATAAGATAGATTAGTCCTAAAGCTATATTTGTCAGCAATTTGAGTACAGAAGCATCTAACTTTGTACCTGTTTTGACAGCATTTAACGTTGGCTTACGGATGTTTTTGTTACATTTCAATGTATCTAAATCTAACAATAGATGTATCTTGTCAGGAAGAACTTTAACGACAACACATTTAAACTCATAAATTCTGCCTTCAGATAAGAATATAGTATAATTCCATCTCATATCAGAAATTTCAATACATGAAGCCACACGGCTGAGTTTCCTTTCAACAACTATGCCTTTTGATATGTTTAGAACTCCTAATATTACTGAATCAGAAAGAATACATCTTAGCTTATTTTTTACATTTCTAGAATATCTACGGATTTCTATAATAAAATGAATTAAGCAAAAACCTATAAAGTCGAAAACACAAGCCATTATGGTAAACCCCAACATTAAATCTGGTAAATAAACCTTAGTTAATGAGTAGATAGTCATCAAAAGTTGGCAAATGCCAATAACTATCAAAGAATAATTGGGCTTAAGTTTGGGTATGTCAAAAAATAAAACATTCTCCATTGTCTCTTACAGATTAATACATTTCATAAAATCAAAAACCTTAGCCTCCCCATGACACACACACCCAAGTTGATTTGAAACACAATGGGTATTACCTATCACCTTATCTATGTTTCGATGGGAATGACCATAAATCCAATAGTCTATGCGACTATAAGCAATGAAGTTTCCAAGTTCCGCAGTGAAGGCTCCATTTATCGGACTTCCTATGAAATCTGGTGATACCAATTCATACGATGGTACATGATGGGTTGCCACCACGATGTGTTTAGCTTGACTTTCGCCAACTGCTTTTTCTATGAAAGCACGGCATTTCTCATGCTCTTGATTAAATCGCTCACTATTTATCACAACACCACCATCCTTGATACGATAGAAGTCATTAACCATGCGCTCTGTCGCAAAAGCATCCTTAGGCTCAATATGTCCCCAGAGCGTTGAGACGATGAGGTCTATATCATCTGAGAGGTGAACAGCAGCATTATAATAACATTTTACATTAGGACGTATGTCCAGGCACCAACCGTCATAGAGCTGTCCGAGGTCATACCCCTTGTAAAACTCATGATTGCCTGGTGTAACTATCACTTGCTTGAAATTCCCTGAAGCCCAATCCCAGAAAGGATGCTTGAGAAAACTTTCATCCCCTAAATAGCCAGTATCACCTGCCAGCACCAAGATGTCTGCTATAGATTGGATTGGGTTGTTCTCCAAGTAGCGAGTATTCGCTACAAACTCCAGATGCAAATCAGAAACATATTGTATTTTTACCATAACTACAACATTGATTTCTTTAGTTGTTCGACAATCTGTTGACTCGTCACATTACCAAGTCCAGCCGACTTGATAAAGTCAGCGTTTGGTAAATCCTGCATGATGGCAGTACAAAAGTTACCAACATCTGCTTTCAATGTGTCGGGCAGCTCATATTTACTTGCTGGAGTAAGCATTGCAGCAAGACGAAAGATGTCTTTCTTATGCTTCGCTATATGCTTGCTGTCCACACTTTCACCTATAGCTTTCCTTTGACTTAAATCCAAGAAAGCTTTGCTTTTCAGACATATAAGGCTCTCAATGTTAGCAATATGCACTTCGTCTTCAAGCAAGCTATGCTCTATCGTAAAGTGATAATAGTCGTTATCCATAAGGATGGCTGACAAACTCGACAAGTCTTCATCCACAGGAATCGGTGTGATACGAGCCTCCTCTGGGAAATTCATCAAGCCAAGGCTTCTGGAAAACAATTCCACTTGATATGGAAAAGCAGAATCGGCAGGCTTCATAAAGCGGAAATACTCATGTTTGGGTTCCACACTTTCATTCACTCCCTTGTTGCGCTGCCCATAATTGCCTTTCTTTACGAACTCCCAAAACTTAGCGACAAACTCAGCAGACAAAGCCTCAACTATCAAGATGATGTCTATATCCTTTGTCGCACGAGGCACTTGGGCATACAAATCCTCATGGATTTCACATGCCGTACCACCGATTATCACATAGTTGTCTTCAAAACCTTTGAAGAACTGCTTGAATGTATCTATACCTCTTACCATGGCATTTCACTTATTAATCGTTCCAACTCTATTTGTATTCTCTCATCTTCATTGTCTTTCAAAGAAAGATAAAGCGATAACTTATCAACTACCCCTGTTGAACTCAGTATTTGTGGATTATACTTCCATACCTGTATCTCGTTTTGACCAAACTGCTTATCCACCGCAACGTTTAAAGCCTTAAAATCTTTTTTCGGCATGGCAAGACATTGCTTGTTTTCTTCGTTAAGCATCGTATAGGAAGCCAAGGCATTCATTCCACTCATCATCTGTCCTTCAAGAAGAGCATCCGTATAATAGACTTTTTCTATCGGAGACACTAACAATGGCAATGCTTTATCCCAAAGTTCCCTATTGCTGAAATCTATTTGTATGGTCTTCGTCTTAGCTCCCTCCAACCTTATAAGGTCTTTGGATACAAGCCAACGCAACGCCCGATTTACAGAAGCGTATGATATAGCCAACATGTCAGCAAGTTCATAGCTTGTCTTTCCCGAAATTGATTCTATTTCCAAATGATACAGTAACAAACATTGCGTCAAAGGAGTAATGGCATCCTTCTTATCTTCTCCGCCTATTGTATTAATAGACTTCAAATCTAACAATAAAGAAGGAATAAACATCTGCTTATTTGGGACTATAAAATTTACTTTCTGAGCAACCAACCTATTTATATTATAAGAATATAAATGTTCAGATACAAGTATGGCAACCATACCTGTCTTTCGCTGAATAATGTCTAATTGCTTCTTAGTCTGAGCAGGAGCTATCACGTTGCCATCTTCAATAAAAGCAAAAAGAATATCCTTTCCTAATATTCGCCCATTATATAGTTCAAAATTACCAACAACGGATACAGGAAGTATATCCTGCACACTTTTGCACACAGGTTTCGCCACAATATTGTCCTCCAAAACTGAAGCAACATAGTTAGCTGCGTTTTTGATATATTCATTGTTCTTGCTCATAATCATTATATAAAGATTATGTGCAAAAGTAGTGATTATATTCTGAATACCAACAGAAACAATGAAATAAATAAGATTTTTTAAGATATATTCAGTGGAATATTCCAAGATTATATTGTACCTTTGCACCCGAAGATAAGCGTTCTGTAACACAAGAGTTGGAATATTCTCGGATTCAGTGCTTTGCACTTGTTTTCAGAGATTTACAATTTGAGGCTAAAAAGAAGCGGTACAACTTTATCGTTAAGGCATTGAGAATAAGCACATTGCATTTGTCGCCCATTTTCTGTGCACTTATAAAAAGGGTAGTTGTACCGTTTAAAAGATAAAAGCTTAACTATCAGCAACATCTACATGTTGCATCGGAAAATAAGTATAAATAGGGAACGCAGTGCGTTCCCTATCTGTTAGCCCCACTCCTTCTTCACATTAAAGCAAGGACAAGCCTTATTGGCAAACTCATTGTGACCATGAATCGTGGCTAATGGATATTCCTCCTTCAGCTGCTCGATGAGCGAGCGCATCGCAGCTTTCTGGTCTCGGGTTCTTGTGTCCTTCGGCTTGCCTTTCTTCGATAAGCCGCCGATGTAACAGACGCCTATGCTGATGGAATTGTGGCCCTTGCAATGGGCGCCAACCTCCTCTATCGCACGACCTACATGAATGCTGCCGTCACGATAAATCACGAAATGATAACCTATGCAGCGCATTCCGCGCTCCCGATGCCAGCGGTCAATATCCGCTATGGTGAAGTTGCGACCTTCCTTGGTCGCACTGCAATGAATGATGATTTCCTTTATCTTACGCATGATATTACTATTTTAAATGAATGAATGTTAGGGTGGAAATCCTAAAATGCTATCGAGATTTCATCACTACCCCAATCTATGATACGTAACTTGATACACTCCATCTTTTTAGAAGTCTTCCTTAATCGTTCACAAAGTCGGTCGAAGTATTCCTGAGAATGAATCACCAGCCCAGTGGCTGCAGCCTTACCCAGAATGATGCAGCCGTTTTCCAGCGTCATCGGTCCATTACCGGGTTTGAGACAAGGAGTATTAATACCCACTTCCCAAACAGCCTGTCCCTTCCTCAGGATAACAGGCATTTTCCTACTCTTATTAACTATAGAAACAAAAGCTATCTCATACTCTCCTGCAGGCAAAAAACGCTCAGGATGTTCTATGGTATTACAAACTTTTGTACCCTTTATAACTAATGTGCCATCTACTCCCCATCGGGTAAAGCGACGGCGATAAATGATTATTTCCATAAATATTGAAAAATAAAATTGATTTGTTGATAGGGTCATCAAGGATTTCCTTACTGAAAATCCTTAATGACCGAAAATGACCGTGACCGTTAATGACCGGATGTATTAATGGTCACTTACTTAAACCACTATTATACTGTAGGTTGAACCTTCTGATAACGCATATCGGGCAGCACACCTATCAATCCCTGTCGCTTCCAGTTTTTCAACATCTGTCTGACAACCTCGCGAGTTACGTTTGCCCCCTTTACGGCAATACTTTGCTGTAATGCCTGCTCAAAGGAAAAAGTAACGTCAAGCCGCTCGAAGATGGAATCATTTCTGCCACGTCGGGTACGATCATAAGTCGTCTGACCGCAATAACTCTTGGATGAGAATGCATCCTCTATGCGACTGCGGAAGAAGTAGAGTGCATTGTCCAACTGATAATCTGCCAGGATATTGAAGGCTTCGAGCATGGTTGGTGTCTGCGTCTTTACAATCATTTCCTTCCATAACAGCGGATTCTGTTTCAGCTGCTTCTCAGCACCCTGGAAACCATGTTTCTGAATCAGCGTCTCAGCCACCTTACAGAGCATGATACAGGTCATCATTCTCATCGTGGTAGGACAGATACGGAAACGCTGGCGGGCTTTCACCTTGTCGTCATTTTTCATAGTCTCCAATCGTATCTGTTCCAGCCACTCCCTGCCCTTATTCTCCAACTTAGGCAGAACCACCTCGCCCTCCATCAGGGGCAAGAGATGAGCTATCTGCCGTATGTGCTCACGTTGAGTTTCGGTCAGCACAAAGAGATTGTCAGTAAGCGGAGTGAACGTGTTGTCCGGCGTTCGCGCCACGATGATACGGCTTTGGAAACCATCCGTATAGTTGTTCACCACTCGATAAAGAGCATCAGGCGTTCCGCACATCACGACGTTCCACAAAAGATGTTCGATATGAACATTCACCGCATCCGCACTTCTTGCCTCACGCTCATAGCTCGTTCCATCGTAAGCCTGTCTCAACATGACAGAAAAATCGCTCATTGCAGATTTCCACTTCTGTGCTACAGTGTCAGCTTCCGGAGTGAACGAGAAGGCGTGCTTGCCTTCAGTATTAGCCAGTCGTTCTGCAAGGTTAGCCACCGTATTATTTAAAGTAAGACATCTTACAGGCAGCTTTGGTTCTTCCGGTTGCTCCTTCTTATTCTTAGCCGCACGCTTCTTGGCTCGCCATTCATCCTCCTGCTGCTGATACATTTTGTCCATCTGTTTCACTTCCGAAGTCCATGCATCAACCACAGGGTCGATGCTTCCCTTGCCTGATGCAAAATCACCGGCGATGTAGGAGATAAGGTTCAGCGAGTTCATCTTGCCGTGAACAGAAACCTTAACGCCAGTAGCAAGCATTCCGATGGTAGGACAGATGGCTGTAATCACTGGCATTGCCAGAGCCGGTCCAACAGCACTGATGGAATCACGCACGCCTTGTGGCATCTTGGGTAAAGCATCGTAATAGAACAGATCATCCTTGGCATTGGCTTCGTCCAAGGCATTCACCAGCGCCTCGCTGTCTTCATCTGCATTCCCGTTCGAAGCCCCCTGTTTCAGTTTCTCCTGTCTCAGCGCTGCCAGCACATCCTTCAGTCGCTTAGGCATTTGCGTGATTTTCTCGTTCAATGCCGAGTTGATGCAAGCCATCTTTTCCTGTTCGGGAAACCCATCGTAGCAGGGAATAATCTGAGCCAGCTGATTGCGGTCAAAACCACAGATGTGGCGCAGGTTCACAGCCAGCTCAAAGGTCAACGTATTGCGGTTGGAGCGCATCGGCTCCTGCCCATCATTATACATCTGCCACCACTTCTTAATGATTTCCCTATAAGGAATCCCGAGATAATTGTCCTGAGCAGCAGAAGTGGATGAAGCAGCAGAAGTTGACGCAGTTGAAGCTGACGCAGCAGAAGAAGAAATTCTCGAATTCTTAAATTCTTGACTCTTAAAACTCCCTTGAGAATCCTTCTTGAATTCTTCCTTCCAAGGCTCATAATGCTTGTTCGCCTTGTGCGCTCCTTCCGGCAGTTCCTCCTGTCCATACCTTTCACGTTCTTCCAGGACCTTCCCTTCAGCAGCCACAGACGCCTCATCATAAGTATCCTTGAAGAGCCGTGGCGAAAGGAATAGCAAATCTTCGTCATCCGATGTCGTAGTGAAATAAACACGATTAATGTCGTGAGCCGAAGTATCCATTTCACACTTGAGCATCGTAGCAATCCTAACCTGATTCTCCAGAATCGTCTTGCCCTTTTCACGTTCAAACACCGCATGTCCGCCCTGTCTTGCGCTGCGTTCCAGCATCAGCAATCCATACTTGTCCGGTTCCTTCAGCAGCAGCTTGGCAGCCTTGGCGAAAGCCTCCGGCTCATCCATATCAAACCCGAAAGCACCGCTTGGCAGTTTCATTCCTTTCACCACGCCTTGCGGATAATGGCCGGAGTAGTTAAACTGCACCAGTCTCCGTTTCGCAGCATCGTTTCCGGCACGAGCCAGGCGAAGATTCGCCTTCTGCTCATTGCTTCCACGCAGCTGCTTATACTCCTCTTCCGAGGTGATGGAGCGGGCAACCTTGTGCCCGTTCTCCACCTTAATTAAATAACAACTCATCTATCTTATTACTTATCGTTTTAATTGATAATCCACTAAAGCATCAGCCCCTTCTGCTGACTCAACAGCCAGCGTTTGGGCGATGTTGATTCTCTCATGGCAAAACACCTTCAGCGTGAGCTGAATAGCCCCATCCTTGGTCTTACTCAAACGACCATGCGCCAGTTTCTTAATCAGTTCCGACTGGCTTTTCGGCTTAGAAACTGCTACGAAATCAAATGTTCCGTCTTGCATTTGCTGAGCCACGCCATGACGGCGGAACGCTTCTACAACACCCTGATTTACAGAATCAGGACTGAAGAGGAAATACTGCTTATCATCATAGTAAGCTATTCCACCGAGCTGCACATGCTGGCAGCCGTTATTATTCACCTGCTGGTTCTGAACATTGTTCTGAACCTTGTTGTTTTTCTTTGTACTCATAAAAATCTTAAATTAAAATTGAAGATGAACGAAAGAAGTGTCGTAAGTTTCAGTTTGCGCAAATTATCCCGGGACAATTCTCACGCCACCTATTTCAATTCAAGATTAATTACTAGCCAAGTTTCACAATATCCGTAACCAGGATATCCTGATAAACCTGACCATTATACTCGCGAGTCGTAAACCGGAGCGTTACCGCTACCAATGTTCCCGGAGCGAACTTGCACTGGGCCATATTGCCCAGCATTGCCGCAGCATACTGGTTCTCATACTTGCCGCCCATCTCCTGGAGAACGATGTTACATTTCATCATCTGTCCGTTCTCACTTTTCTGACTCTGCACAGCGAAGGCCTCGCCCTGCAGCACCACTCTCATAATCTTACTGTTCATAATAAAACAACTGCAAGACCTAGCCTTCCTTTTAAGGCTGATTAGTTCCAACTCCGATCTTGCTGAAAGCTGGTGCAAAGATAAGAAGTCTTTGAATGCGCTGGAACAGTTGGTGGAAGAATCCCCCCTCATCTTTCCACTGCTTTTCTCTTTCTGTCTATTTCAGCTCAGCTTCAAGGATATTTTTCATCACGACAAGCAGGCTGACTGCTCCATTGGCGCCACTGGTAATACGCCGATTATATTCCTTATTAATTAAGTCGAAGAAAAGTTTCAGATAGAATCGTTCCGTCACTTTCTTCACTTTCTTCTCATCTCTGATATTTCTTAGAGTATGGAAGTTAACGCCCTCATTGAGATTCACCAGTTTGCTGTGCGTATAGCCCAACTTGATGACGGCTTCATAGGCAATGCCCAGAGCCGTAAGCTGATGTTTTTTTTCTGCCATGATTCCTGATCGGTTTGCGAGAGAAGCCGTGGATTCCCGATGGCCATCTTCAATCACGTTGTGAGGTTCCCCGCCTCCGCTCAGGTTAATACTAAAATAAAAAAACTCGGAAATGAGAAACTGATTCCCAAATCCGAGCGCAAAGATAAGAATATTAGTCTATAGATAAAAATACGCATAAAAAAATAAAAAGGCTATTTCTTATCAGCAACTTATCTGCTGGTAATCAGACAGAAAGAGGGCGCTGACAGAATTATTCCATCAACGCCCTCATTATCTTTATCTGTAACAGCTGCTTTTTATCCGATTGCAGATAATATGAATTGCTTAATTTTAGCATGCATTTCTTTGGTTAAAGTAGTATTACTGGATCCAAAATCGGCATGGTTTCCAATATAGGCTCTCACGTTCACTCCTACTGCATCGCTGATTGTTTGGATACTTCCTGCTAACACGAAACCATCACCATAAGGAGTAACATGCAATATGCCAAGAACATTCGCTACTAGCTTCAGATTATGACCCCATGAATTTTTTCGAGGCTGTATCTCATTAAGCAAAAGAGAAATTTCTTGTTCAGCACAAATATTCCTCCAAATTGTATCGTAAGCAGTCCAGTCTATATTCAGAAAGCCTCTGATTCCCCGTGTGAGTTTCTCTATCTCTTCTACCCATCTCTCCACTTTTACCTTAGCTTCTTCGTCCATCAATTCCAAAGGAGATTTAACCTCCATATAGTCTGTTATGGGCAAAACAATCTTGTTTCCTTCGTTATCGTAGCGACGATGCTTGAATGCCTTGATCAACTTCTCAGTGAAAGATCTTATTTTCGGATTCATCAGAAGATGCGCCAAGACCGAACACACAGCTCGATTCGGATTTTGCACAGCAGCATCATCCCCCTCACTTGATTCTGCATCACACATTTGAGTGAAGAGAACCGTAAGAATGATGACAGCGGTTTTTTCTGACTGATGCCGATTCTTTAGTTCGCCATAGAGAAATTCTACCTCATTATCACGATGTTCCTTGATTGCAGACAGTTTCTGGCGAATCATTTCCGTTTCACTCCATACTTCTACAGCATTTAGACCGTTCAGTTGTTGCTCAAGCAAACAGAGAATCCATGTCCAGGTTCTAAACAAATCATCGCCCCTATAACGGGCACGTAAGGAGGTAAGTCTCTCCTCCGAAAAACGTTCAAACTTTTCCATTTCCTAATCAGCTTAATGAGTAAATGTATCCGGCATATCCTTCATAAAAACCTTCACCTTATCCATAGCTGATTGTCCCATGCCAGGAATCGGCTGTGCACCGATTACCAGATTATTAAACACCTCAGAATCGAGTTCACGCACCACGAATTGGTCTTTGCCGCATAATATAGCCTTTCCTTTTTCACCATTTGGAAGCATCTTTATCCATGCTCCCGCTCCTGATGCGCCTGCAATAAGTGCAGCCTGGCGCGAATTCTCCGGGTCGATTTTTACCGCACCACCTTCGTTTGCACCGAATGTAAAATCAAGATCACTATCCCAATCCTCACGGGCAGTTTTGAGATATTTATCCATCACTTTGGTCAGACGATCTAAATTGAGATGAGGGAAATGAAAAGTCACTTTACTGAAGCCATTAGGGTATTTTTTCAGCATATCCCAAAACACATTCGAACTATAAACCGCAGATAGTTCGACCTTCAACAGTTTACTCTTCAGCAGTTTGCAGAAGGATGCTTCGAGAATATTAGCCACAGTTTTTGTATGGCTGAAAGCCGTAGATTTTCGCTCTATGGCGATGCGTTGGATTCCTGGGCGATTGTCGATGATGACCAGACAATTTCTATAATCAGCATATTTTTGAGACATCAGGTGTTCGTCGGTAATCGTTACGTTTGTAACATTTGCCACACGCATCACATAGACATTATCTTGTGGTTTCACTATTTGCTTGTGCCAGTATGGTTTCTTTCTGGCATTCTCAAACGGGAATGGTTTCTCGAAATCAGCCAGCAAAAGCTCTTCAAGCAATTGCTGGCGATTTTCAAATGATTCTTGCACATTTACTTTTTCCCAGTCGGGGAACTCAAGTTGATATTCTTCGTTAGGTCTTATGATGCGTAAGAAATTGTAGTTGTAAATTGCAAATCCAGACATGGTCTTCAATGTTTATTTATTTGTTTATAAGTTTATTCAAGATTGAATTTTATATTTATAGCCTGCTTTTTATAGCAGAATTGCCTCCAAAGGTACAAAATAATTGCGAAACATCTACATTTTATTATAAATATTAACACAAAAATGTAGGAAAAGACTTACCAAGGGATTTTAACCTTTTATATAAGGAAATGAGAATAAAAGCTGATTATGTAAATAATGCTTACCACCCAATAGAGCAATAATAAAGGAAGGAACTATGCAAAGGCTAATGATATAAAACATACTTATGATAACTAAGTTCAATATTTTTACTCTTCTATATAAAGAAAGCAAAAGAACTGATATCAAAGTGGTTTTATAGATTTCCAAAGGGAAAACGCAAAAACAAGGGGTAAGAAAGGAGTTTTTACCCCTCGATCAGGGTGAAATATGCTCTTCCTCACATCAATTCATGCTCCAAAGAAAGGGCATTTATGGCAGAAATGAAAGCGACGGTAAGGCGAAAAGTGGGGCAAAGAAGCAACGACATTGTAGGAAAGGACGCTGACATATGTAGCTTATTTCTATACATTTATATACAGACAAAAACTTAATTATCTTATTATAAATCATTAATATAGAACAAATTACAAGTACAACACCAGCATAAAATGCGTATTGGTTAAAGCCTCAGAATCCGGTCATTAATGCCCGGTCATTTTCGGTCATTAAGGTTTTCGGGAGGGGCGAAAAAAGAGCTATAATATAATATTAAAATATTTAATATATATTATAGAGGCTAAATGACCGGAAGTGATTTTTCTTAATGACCGATAATGACCGGTCACTAATGACCGGATGCAGTCCGTTTCCACTACTCCCCTCACTTGCTCTCGAAAGGCTCCATTTCACAAGATTCCGGAAAACAGAATTCAAGTTGCCGGAAAAGTATTGCTTCCTACAGCGCTTTTTCGTACCTTTGCACCAGCAATCGAAAGAAAGTTCTTTTGTACCTAAAGGCGGTCATAAATGAAGACCGAGACAGGGAACAAATGATGACAGGCGCCGGTCATCAATGAAGACCCTGAAAAGGACAAGAAAAGGCATCGGGGAAATTGTGATTTAATAAACACTTTAACACACACATAGTATGATTAATTACAGCATCGTAATGCGTAGCGTGAACGCAAATCTTCTGGAAATCAACCAGGCGAAGTCACGCATCAACCAGGCGAAGAAGGATGGCAAGACCCCTGACCAGAAGGACCTGGAACTCGTGAAGACTGAGAAGCAGAACGCTTTCGCCATCTCACAGTACACCGACATCATGACCATCGAGAAGTTTGCCAAGCACATCACTTCACATGGCAGTGTTTATTCAAGAGCCGACATCAGCGCCATCCTCTACATCGCCGTAGACTGCATGCGTGAGATGTTGCTCGAAGGCAAGAAGATCCGTCTGGGCGATCTCGGTGACTTCTCTCTCCTTCTCACCTCGAAGGGTGCCGAGGATGCCGACAAGTTCACCTCGCAGAACATCACCGGTGTGAAGGTTCAGTGGGAGCCAGGTCAGGAGTTCAAGAACCTTCGCGATGACGCCGAGTTCAACCTCGTAGCCAGCCGCAGTGCTCAGGCAGCCGTTATCAAGGCGATTAAGGAGGGTAAGACCAACGTTGACCTCAACGCGCCAACTACTCCGGATAATACGCCTGGCGGTTCTACCCCTAGCGGTTCCGGCACTACCGAGGGCGGCTCCGGCAATACCGAAGGTGGCGGTTCAAATACCGACCAGACCGGCGGCGAGGGTCAAGGCTCTGAATCAGGCGGCGACGGCAATATGGGTTAACCCCCCAGCGGCTAGGGGGCTAGCCCCTAGCCGCAGCCACAACCTTCTAGCAGGACTCACCCCACAAAGCAAACACTAAACATTAATCACTAAACATTAAAAAAGATGAAAGCGAACACTTGGAAAACAATTCTGCAGATAGCCATCAGCATTCTGACCGCTATCGCTACTACACTCGGAGTAACGAGCTGCATGGGATAAAGAACATGGAGTCTACCTTGTTATAATAAGCTGACTCAGCCATAAAATAAAAACGACCGCTCACCTCAATACGAGGAGAGCGGTCTTTTTCGTTTTCTACCTAAAAATCCGGTCATGAAGGGTCAAAGTCATTAAGGGTCATTTTCATTTTCAATCCCCCAAAAGGGTCCGGTCATTTCCGGTCATGGTCATTTCCGGTCATTAAGGATTTTCAAAGAAAAGTTGATGGGAAACGAGTAAAAAATCATCATTTTTTTGCTCATTTTCCTTTTTTTTATTATCTTTGCCTTAAAAATTAATATTGGTTCAGGGCGTATGGGACAAAACTTGCGAAACTTGAACAAATGAAAAAATATATAGATGGAAAAGAATATTATAAATATAGATGCACATGTCATAGATGATATCAGAACCATCATCACAAGGGCAAGAAACAGGGCGTATCAATCTATCAACGAAGCTCTGATACGCTCAAACTGGGAAATTGGCAAACGTATTGTTGAAGAAGAGCAGCTTGGCAAGCAGCGTGCTGATTATGGAATACAGCTCATCAAGTCCATATCTCAGCAGTTGACGACTGAATTCGGCTCCGGCTATGGTGTTCGTAACCTTGCCTATTTCAAGCAATTATACCAATATTTCCCTGATTGGGAGATTTTGCACACGCGTGTGCAAAATCTTTCGTGGTCACATTTAAGATGCATTTTAAGGGTGGATGATGCACAAGCGAGGTTGTGGTACATACAAGAAGCAGCCGAACAAATGTGGAGTGTGAGAACCCTCGACCGCAATGTTGCCTCACAATACTATTATCGACTCCTGCAAACCAGCAATGAGCACAAAGATGAGGTAGAGAACGAGATGAAAACCCTAACAAAAGGATACGCAGACTCACCTGCCATGTTCATCAAGTCGCCAATGGTGACAGAATTCTTGGGCTTATCCCGAGACATGAGCTTCTCGGAAAGCGAACTGGAGAGTGCCATCATCACCCATCTTCAGAAATTTCTGATGGAGATGGGCAAAGGCTATGCCTTCGTAGAGCGACAGCAGCACATCATCACCGATACCCAGGACTACTACATAGACCTGGTATTCTACAATTACCTGATGAAATGTTTTGTACTGATCGACCTGAAGACGACCAAGATCACCCATCAGGACGTAGGACAAATGGATATGTATGTAAGAATGTATGATGAACTGAAACGTACGGAAGGCGACAATCCGACCATCGGCATACTACTCTGTTCGGAAACCAGCCAGGATATCGCAAGATTTTCCATCTTGCACGACAGCAAGCAATTATTTGCTTCAAAATATCTTACATATCTTCCTACAGAACAGCAACTTAAGGAAGAAATAGAAAAGCAGAAAGAAATATTTAGATTACAACATATAAGATAAGCTAGTACCCCCAAATATCTCTGCTAGAAGATAATAGACACAAAATAAAGAACGAAGAATTTCATAGAAATAATCTGATGGAAACAGAAAGAATTTTACTTCGATATTGGCAGGAATCAGATGCCGAGGCGCTCTTCAAGTACGCCTCCGACACTGACGTAGGACCACGTGCTGGATGGCCGGCGCATAAGTCTGTTGAGGAAAGTCGGGAGATAATCCGGACATTCTTCCATAATGAAACGACATGGGCGATTGTGTTGAAAGAGACTGGCGAGGCTATCGGCTGCATCGGCTACTACACCCATGAAACCAGCAACATCCCTATCGGAGAAGACGACTGTGAGGTGGGCTACTGGATAGGAAAGCCATTTTGGAACCAAGGAATCTGCACCGAAGCCTTGAAGCTGATGCTTGACTACTGCATCAACGAGAAGCATTTCGAAAACATCTGGGCAGACCATTTCACAGGCAATCCTGCATCAGGAAAAGTCATGGAGAAATGCGGTTTCTCAGACACTGGAATGCTGAACAGATGTAGCCAGCTTGTGGGTGGCGACAAGGAAATGGTCAAGGTGTTCAAGTACAACGGATAAAGGAGAAAATAGAATGATGAAACTCAATAACACCAAAAGTGAGTGGTTTATGTAAAAAGTTACGGAGAATATGAATTATCTCCGTAACTTTTTACATTTTCGGCTGATTTTACCGCTTCAGAGCTATGTTATAATTATAATATTTGCTGTTGCCCGTAATATCCTCCAGCACCTGAATGAAAGGAGGAAACTTCACACTCTCGTTGGCAGAAATGCCGCGGGTTTCAAGAATCATCAGGTCGGAAACCGGCTCAAGAAACTCGTCGAGCTCGAAATACTGACCCTTCCAGATAAAGCTCTTGCGATGCTTATGAATGCGCTGGCGGTAAGGGTCAGCCTGCTGAAGCATATTCTCGTAAAGATTGGCATTAATCTGTCGCTCGGTCTCAATCTGCTCATTGTCTGAAATACGCTTCTTGGTGGTGTGAACATACACATACTTGCCTCCCTCGAAACCGCGACGGCGAAGACGAATCTCGCTACCCGGCTCACCCGTAAGATAAGTCTGAACAATATCGCTGTCTATCGCATTAGGAACCTCGCCCGTCAGCTTCACGATATATTTCCGCTCCTCCTCTATCGGCTGCGGAATGGCAAGCACATTGCTTATCTCCTTGAGCACACGGTTCAGCTTGTTGTTGAAATCTTCGTGGTTATTGATTACCCTGAGATGAGGATGACCCTTCCATGCAGAAACAATCTTCTTGTCCAACTCGCGCGCTATCTTCAGTCCTTCTTCATCCGCCTTTTCCAGGCGCTGCGCATTGTTGGCTGTAGTATAAAACTGCTCGGCACCATCAGCAGCACTCACCAGATGCAGCACAGCATCATAGCGGTCGCGAAGCTGGGCATCTGTATAACCCTCTTCAGAGATGATGCGGTGCCAGAAATCGGGAGTGAGATAGGTAGAAATATCCATCGTACCACGATCGCAGACGATGATGACCGGCTGCTGCAATGTTTCAGCCATGCGCTGGAAACTGTCTTCCAGGTTGATCTGAGTCTGGAAAGTAGCCTTCTCGCCCTCGAAGAAAAAATCCTTGTTGGAGGTGAGATAATTCATGCCCGCCTGGGTGAACATGGTTGGAACCTCGGGAATGGTAAAGACCTTATAGCCGAGACTGGAGAAATGTTCAATCACCTTAACCATAGCGGTAGTCTTGCCCGCACAAGGTCCACCCGTCAGTACAATCTTCTTAATCTGATTCATATATCAAGTAAATATTTTTCGTTTTTTCTAATTGATGTTCTTTCCGGAGCATCTTGTTTTCGGGTGCAAAGATAACAATAATTCTTCAAACGAAAGCAATAATTTATGCAAGAAAAGAAAAATATTGTATTTTTATTTTGATTTCTCATTGTTTTGATGTACCTTTGCAAAGAAAATGGCTCATTTCGAGCCATCGGAAACAAAAATATAACTATAAGATAAAAAATGGAAAAGATAAAGACATTAATTATAGGTAGCGGTCCTGCAGGATATACGGCTGCCATTTATGCCGGCAGAGCCAACCTGCAGCCAGTACTCTATTCAGGTATGCAGCCGGGCGGACAGCTCACCATCACCACTGAGGTAGAAAACTTTCCGGGCTATCCTAACGGCGTAGACGGAACACAGATGATGATGGACATGAAGGAACAGGCAGCCCGATTCGGAGCCGAAATGAGAGACGGAAGCATCGTGAAGGCAGATTTCAGCTCACGCCCATTTCATCTTACAGATGAGCGCGACAACGAGATTGAGGCAGAAACCGTAATCATCGCTACAGGTGCATCAGCCAAATATCTGGGTCTTGCCGACGAAGAGAAATATCGCGGACAGGGCGTTTCAGCCTGCGCTACCTGCGACGGATTCTTCTACCGCAAGCGCACCGTAGCCGTAGTGGGCGGTGGCGATACTGCCTGCGAAGAGGCTATGTATCTGTCCGGACTTGCCAAGAAGGTTTACATGATTGTGCGCAAGCCTTATCTCCGTGCTTCAGAAATCATGCAGCAGCGTGTAAAGAACAAGGAGAACATCGAGATTCTGTTCGAAACCAATACGCTGGGACTCTTCGGCGAGAACGGTGTAGAAGGTGCTCATCTCGTGCGCCACAAGGGCGAAGCCAACGAAGAGAAGTTTGACATCAGCATCGACGGATTCTTCCTGGCTATCGGACATAAGCCTAACACCGACCTCTTCAAGGGGCAGATAGATCTCGACGAGCAGGGCTTCATCAAAGTAGTGCCAGGTACTGCCACCACCAACATTCCGGGTGTTTTCGCAGCAGGCGATGTGGCCGACCCAATCTACCGCCAGGGTGTTGTTGCCGCAGGCTCGGGAGCCAAGGCTGCCATCGAAGCCGACAGATTCCTGCAGCAACAGTAAAAAACTATAGTATAAAATCCTATAAAGCGGGGTTAATATAGTTAAAAAATAACAGCAATATTTTGTCAGATGCAAAAAATGTATTACTTTTGCATCTGATAAAATAAAAAGGAAGATTGGCAGAGTGACCGAATGCGCTGGACTCGAAATCCGGTATACCCTCTTCCGGGTATCGGGGGTTTGAATCCCTCATCTTCCGCTAAGTTCCCCTACAGGAACCGTCATTTTATAGTTTCATAAAAACAACTCGACATGAAAAAAATCATCATCCCCATATTTATGCTCCTCCCACTGATGACTGCACAGGCCCAAACCGTGCTGACTGAAGAGCAGCAGCAGTTGGAACAGGCACAGAAACAGTTGGAAGCTGCCAAGAAGGCACTGGAAGTGGCTAAGATTAAAGCACAGGCTGCCAAACTGAAGGCTCAGGCAGACAGCATCAACGCTGCAAGCGCCAAGGCGGAAGCTAAGAAAAGCAATGCTACTGAGCCAGAACCTGCTGTAGTGAAGGAGCCAACCACACCAACCACGGGATGGGCGGTTCCTGTTACCGTAGCCGCTAAGCCAAAGGAGGCTGCCAAGCCTGCCAACAAGCTGGCAAATGGCACAACAGCCAAAGTGGACATGAAATATCTGGCAGGCGCCATCACATATAATGATGAAAACAAGATAGAATTCACACTCGATACGGATGCTAACGGAAAAACTGCCAAGCAGATTTACGACATCGTATTAAAATACATGAGTGAACTGACACAGAACGACCAGAACATAGCAAGCCGGGTAGCACTGGTAAACGATGCTGAACACGTCATCGCCAACACGATGGACGAATGGCTCGTCTTCAGCCAGTCATTCATCTCGCTCGACCGCACGGAATTCAAATACCAGCTGATAGCCAAGATTTCAGACAATCATCTGAATCTCTCGCTCTGCCGCATCATCTACAACTACGAGGAAGGAAGAAGCACCGGTTTCAAGGAACCTGCAGAAGAGGTAATCAGCGACAAGATTGCGCTCAACAAGAAGCAGAACGACCTGGCTAAGATCTTCGGAAAGTTCCGCAGATGCACCATCGACCGCAAGGACCAGATATTCGCAGAGTTAGCTGCATTAGTAAAACAATAAGTTGAAGAAAAATGGATAATCAGAATACAGACAACAAGATACAACAGAACGAGGCTCAGCAGCCTGCAAACGCTACAGCCCAGCCTACAGCTGAGCAGGGAGCAGAACAGACAGAGCAGAAGCAGCCTACCAGCTACGCCGTAAGACCTCAGCACCGCCGGCTTCGCCCGTTGGCCTACAGCGACCAGAACAACATGCTGAAGGTGCGCAACTATCTCAACATCGCCTTCATGCTGCTCGCCATCGTGGGGGTAATACTCTGGACCCAGCTGGAAGAAAGCCGCAATATCGCCTACGTCGTACTCATCGTGGGTGTAGTGCTTAAGATTGCCGAAGTATGTATCCGACTATTTAAGAAATAATGAAGAAGAAAATTATATTCTCATCACTCCTATTTTGTGCTGCAACCCTCCCGGTTGCGGCACAAAACGATTTTAACTATAACGAAGATTCGCAGTTCCGTCCTCAAACCAACCGCAAGGTGAATACCGATTCACTAGGCTCAGACAAGGAGATTCCGAAAGGCATCAGGGTATGGACTGTAGACGAACGCTTCGGCGACACAAAGGCTGCGGTAGTAGACACCTTGCAGCACATGTACATGAACTCAACCTTCACGGAAGGACTGAGAGGCGAATACAATACCCTCGGAAACATGGGTACTGCCCGACTGAACCGAATCTTCATCGACCGCCGCAACACGCAGGGCAACTTCATCTTTACAGAGCCCTACGATTATATCGTAAATCCGGTAAGCGACTTCCATTTCACTAAGACCTACTCACCTATCACGAGCATAACGCTGAACAGCTGCGGCGACAAGGTGACGGGAGAAGACGACTTCAAGGCCATGTTTGCAGTAAATGCCAACAAAAGGCTAGGCGCCGGTTTCAGATTCGACTACAAGTATGGCAGAGGATATTATAACGCCCAGAGTACCAGCCACTTTAAATACACCATGTGGGCATCTTACCTGGGCGACCGCTATCAGGCACACTTCCTCTTCAGTACCAATCATGAGAAGATGACCGAGAACGGCGGTATTACCAACGATGATTACATCAAACATCCGGAAATCTACACCGAATCGTTTGCCACCAATGAAATTCCTACCGTTCTGGAACAGAACTGGAACCGACTGGACAACCAGCACATCTTCTTTACCCACCGCTACAACATAGGTTTCAGCCGAAAGGTAAAGATGACCGAAGAAGAAATCAAGGCAAAGAAATTTGCCATGGCTTCGAAAAAGGAAAATGCTGAAGAGAATGCGAAGGAAGAAGCCAGAAAGAAAGCCAAGGAACAAGGCAAGAAATTTGATGAGAAAGCCTACGACAAACAGCAGGGAGCTAAATTCACCGGCCGTCCTGACGGAGCCAAGATTGCAGGCGATGAACCGGCTAAAGACTCAGCCGCAAAGGACATCAGGAACGACAGTACCCGAATCGCAGTAAACGGGAAAGCTGCTGCCGACAGTCTGCTTGCCGTCCAGAAGAAAAATGCCGAAGACTCGCTTTTCTACAAGAGCGAATATGTTCCGGTAACGAGCTTCATCCACACGCTAAAGTTTGACAACTATCGCCGTATTTACGAAGCTTATCAGACCCCAGCCGACTATTATCTGAATGAATATTACGATGCAGGCAGGCTGACCGGTGATTCCATCTACGACCAGACCAAGCACTGGCACATGAAGAATACCTTCGCCATTGCCATGCTCGAAGGTTTTAATAAATGGGCAAAGGCAGGCTTGAAGGCTTTCGCCAGCTACGACCTCCGTCACTATGAACTGCCAACCATGGAAGGTGGTTTCGAAAAATACAACGAGCATGTGCTGAGCGTAGGCGGACAGCTGAGCAAGCAGGAAGGCAAGACACTCCACTACAATGCCGTAGCAGAAATAGGACTGACGGGTGTTGACGCTGGAACCCTTGCCATAGATGGTAATGTAGACGTGAACATCCCATTCCTGGGCGACACACTTCAGGTAAGAGGCGATGCTTTCTTCCATAGAGAAACCCCATCGTTCTATTACCGCAACTATCACGCCCGCCATCTGTGGTGGGAGAATGATCTCGACAAGACCATCCATACCCGCATCATGGGTACGCTCTCCTTCCCTAAGACACGCACCAAGCTGAGAGTGGCTGTAGATGAAATCAAGAACTACACCTACTTCTCGCAGAGCTATGACATTACAGAAAAAGGTTTGCGAACAGGAGTCATGGTAACACCGATGCAGGAAAGCGGAGGAATCAACCTGCTGACAGCACAACTGGAGCAGAACTTCAGACTAGGCATTCTGAACTGGGAAAACCAGTTTACCTACCAGCACTCAAGCAAGGAGAGTGTTCTGCCAGTACCAGCCTTCAATGCCTACACCAACCTCTACATCAAGTTCAAGGTAGTAAAGGTGCTGAACGTAGACCTGGGTGCTGACATGCGCTACTTTACAAGCTATGAAGCTCCCGACTATTCACCTTATATGGGACAGTATACGGTACAGGGCAACGGCGAGAACAACGTAAAGATAGGCAACTATCCTATCGTCAATGTTTACGCCAACGTTCACATCAAGCACACCCGTTTCTTCGTAATGATGAGCCACATCAATGCAGGACAGGGGGACAAGAACTACTTCTTCGCGCCTCATTATCCTATGAACGAGCGAGTGTTCCGCATTGGAGTAAGTTGGAACTTCTTCAATTAATCTTCCTGATTCCTTTAAGGATTTCAGAAGATTCAATTTTAAACTTTTCAGAATATGATAGAAACAAATTCTATAAAAGCATGGTATCTAGCCGCTCGCCCGAAGACTCTGACGGCGGCGGCTGTTCCTGTTTTATTGGGTATTGCGCTGGCTTATAAAGACGCTCAGCAGATACAGACATTGCCAGCCCTACTCTGCCTGCTCTTTGCATGGGTGATGCAGATAGACAGCAATCTGGTGAATGATTATTTCGACTTCAAGCATGGTAATGACGACGAAACCCGACTGGGACCGAAACGTGCCTGCGCTGAAGGCTGGATAACATTGGGAGCCATGAAATGGGGAATCATCCTCACTACTCTTCTGGGCTGTGCCATAGGGCTTCCGCTGGTTCTTTTCGGAGGTTGGGAAATGGTTATCGTAGGCATCTGTTGCGTAGTCTTCTGTTTTCTCTATACTACCTGTCTCAGCTATCTGGGCATGGGCGATCTTCTGGTACTGCTCTTCTTCGGCATTGTACCCGTATGCTGCACATACTATCTCGTAATGCCCGAAACCATGCAGGGAGTAAGCATGGAAGCGGTTCTCGTATCTGTAGCCTGCGGACTGGTAGTTGATACGCTGCTCATTCTGAACAATTACCGCGATCATGACAACGACCTGAGAGCCGGCAAGAAGACTCTTGTGGTTCACATAGGAAAGAAGAATGCCGAGCGGTTATACTGCGCATTGGGTAATCTGGGAATCATCACCATAATAGGTGTAACCACCTACGAAGTATTTCAGCATGAAGCCAGCAGCATGTTCCTGCCGCTTGCAGCACTCTATATCATTCTGCACAACAGAACCTATATGGAGATGAAAAAGATAGGCGAAGGCAGAGAACTGAACAGAATTCTGGGCAAAACAGCTCTGAACATCTTCTGTTTTGGCATTGTATCATCCCTGATCATCATAGGAATGGCGAATTGAACAATAATAAACTAATAATAAGGTACGCGCGTACCTTATTATATAAAAAAGTGGAGGAATATCTATGAAGCAACAGGTAAATCTCGAAATCATGGACTTTGTGGAGAAACAGATTCTCCCCAAATATAATGCTTTTGGCGAAAGTCATGGACTCAGACATGTTACCCGAGTCATCAGAAACTCTCTGAAACTGGTTCCGGTAACCGGAGCCGACATCGATATGGTGTATGTAATAGCCGCTTACCACGACCTGGGGATGAGCGGTCCGCGTGCCATTCATCATATTACCAGCGGTAAGATTCTGCAGGCAGATGCAAGACTGAAACGCTGGTTCAATAAAGAACAGATCAAAATCATGAAAGAAGCCGTTGAGGACCATCGGGCTTCATCCAGCCGTCAGCCTCGCAGTATCTATGGCAAGATTGTGGCAGAAGCCGATCGCGATATTGATGTTCACGAAATTTTTCTGCGCGCCATACAGTATGACAAAGAAAATAATCCAGATGATGACAAGGAGCAGCAATGGGAGAGGTTCAGCCAGCACATGGACGAAAAATATTCAAGAAACGGATACATCAGGTTATGGATTCCCAACTCCCCTAACGAGAAAGCGCTCAACGAACTGCGCAATATCATAGAGGACAAAACGGAGTTGAGAAAATATTTCGAAAAAATATTCGAAGAAAACAGCTAAAACATTTGGTAGTTTCAAAATATTGCATTATCTTTGCATTATCAAATAATGACTAAGATGTTTGCACCGTTGCATCGTGATGATGCATGGGTGCCAGAAGGAATAAGGGTCGTTTCGGTTCGATCGGGATACTCATCAAATTACACTATTGAAACCGAGAGGACATTCTCTTGCTCATGGCGGGCCACATAAACTGCTAGGCAGGTAAGCTGAAAAGCCGGTGGATTACAAAGGCGGAGAACTCTCAAATGTTTATACATTCGGAGTTTCATCACATCATCGAGCGGCCCTTTCTTTTACAAGAGGCGGATTTCTGAGAAAGAAATCCGCCTCTGCTCGTTTTAGGAATGAAAGCATTCATAATACTGAAAGAAAACAACCCCTGATAATGTGGGAGTTACAAAGAAAATGCATTTTTATCGAAAAAAAGTTGCAAAAAGATTTGGTAGAATCAGAAAAAAGTAGTACCTTTGCACTCGCATTTAAGAACGATGCTTGGTTGATTCGGTTAAGAATCCGACTGGAAGGTTGGGTGAGTGGCTGAAACCAGCAGTTTGCTAAACTGCCGTGCGGGTTACCGTACCGGGGGTTCGAATCCCCCACCTTCCGCAAGCTATCGTCCGAAAAATGTACCGTTGGTCGATTCATCTAATGGTTAGGATACAAGATTCTCAATCTTGGCATAGGGGTTCGATTCCCCTATCGACTACAAAAGTGTTTTCATGTATTAATTTAGATTGTTTAAGCTTGCATTTAGTTCTTTGTCAAAAGGCTACTGCAAGTTATTTTTTTATATATACGTACGAAGCCATATGAAACAATTATACACTATCATCTCCCTTCTCTTTCTGTTTATCCATCCTGCCTGGGCGCAGCAGCACGAGATATTCAACCAGCGCATCAGAACCCTACAGGTTGTAGGCGGAACGAACTGGTTATCGCTCCCAGTATCGTCACTGGGCGGAGAACCTATCCATATCGATTTTGACGACATGACGCACGATTATCATCGGTACAGCTACAAGATTGAACATTGTGATGCAAACTGGAACGTATCTTCTTCGCTCTTTGAAAGCGACTATATGAGAGGCTTCAACGGCAATCAGATTATTCAAGATGTAGAGCAATCCATCAACACCAATCATCCTTACACCCATTATCATCTGGCAATTCCCAATGCCGACTGCCAACTTACCATGAGCGGCAACTACAGACTGACGGTTTATGACGACAATGCGGAAAACGAGGAAGAAGGCAAAATGTTTACAGCCTGCTGGATGATTACAGAGCCTCAGCCATTGGTTAAACTGAAGTTAGAAGCTACTTCAACAACAGATATAGATATCCAGAAGGACCACCAGCAACTGAAAATGGAACTGGATCACAGCCAGCTCAGAATCACTCATCCCAACCAGCTGAACATCGTAGTGCTTCAGAACGGAAGATGGGATAATGCTGTCATCAACCCTAAACCCGACTACCTGAGTGCGGGGAAAATGAGTTGGCAGCATGTAAGAGCTCTGATTTTCGATGCGGGCAACGAATACAGAAAGTTTGAATTTCTGGACACCGACCATCCAACCATGGGAATAGATGCTATAGATTGGGATGGAAGCGACTATCAGGTAAAGGTAATGACCGACAGCCCTCGCCCCAATTACGTTTACGATGAAGCTGCCAAAGGTTCGTTTTATATCCGCAACAGCGACAACGTAGAAAACAACAACACCTGCGAATATGCACAGATTCACTTTACCCTGAAAGCTCCAAAACTGCCAGGCGATGTTTATCTGAACGCAGATTGGACCTACGGCCGTTTCCTCCCCGAATATCGGATGGAATATGATGAAATGACGAAAACCTATCACGCACGTCTCTTCATGAAGCAAGGTTATTACAGTTATCAGTATCTCATGAAGATGGAGGACGGAAGCATCAGGCTGCTCCCATCAGAAGGAAATTTCTACCAGACCCAGAACAAATACAATGTACTGGTTTACTATCGGGCTCAGAGCGACCGCACCGACCGGCTGGTAGGATATGGAGAATTAAAATAAAGGAAGGAAATAAATGAGATTAAAAAGAAAAGGAGTTCTAGCATTTCAGAATGCCGGAACTCCTTTTCTATTTAATCCTAAAAGTGGAATTTCAGATCAACACCACATTGGAAAGGATTGCCACGCTGGGCAAAATACAGTTTCTTTCCTGTTGCTGCATTATCAACAGCAAAGGTATTGTAATTAGTATCTGTGAGGTTCCTACCCCAGATACTGATGCTCATCTTGCTGAAATCAATATCACAATGCGCACCCATCACGAAATACATCTTCTGGCTGTAGGTATTGGCATTATCCCAATAAGTCTTGCCCTGCGCATTCATGTTCAATCCGAAGGTAAACTGTCCCAAATGATAGTCAGCCATGGCTGCTATCGTATGCTGAGGAACATAAGGAACCTTCTTGTCCTTATAATTCACAGCCTTATCACCCTCGCCATCAGTATATTCATCAAATACGGCGCGTGTAAAACCATAGTTTACACCCCAATCAAAAGCACCGTCGAAAGCCTGACCCTTGAGCGCGGCTTCAATACCACAACTGTGACTCTTACCTGCATTAACCATCATTCGGCCAAAACCATAGGTTCCTGCCATCACAGAGAGTTGCTGATTGCGAACCTGCATATAGAAGGCACTCAAATCGAAATGAAGACGATGATCAAAAAGATTGAGATGCGTTCCAACCTCATAATTCCATGAGGTTTCCGGCTTAAAGGCAATAGTCTGGTTCACCCTATCATAATCTTCATCGGTATGAGGAACGTCATAATTGCCTCGCATCGCATCCTGACGGTGAGCATTCAGTTCGGTCTGCAAGATGTCACTGAACATCTGGATATTATAACCGCCTGCACGATAGCCCTTGCTCACTGTGGCATAAACATTGCTACCCTGCTCATCAAGCTGGTAACTTAAGCCAAATTTTGGTAGGAGCTGGTTGTAATCATCACCCGTTTTGCGGTCGAGCATTGAGCGCAGAGTATAAGTAGCCTCCCTACTCATCACCTTAGCTGTCATCGCCATATAAGCATAAGTATCGTAATGAATACTTGTATGCATGAAATCGTAACGCAAACCAAGCGTAGCTTTCAGACGGGAAGAAAGATCAAACGTACTCTCGTGATAGAGACCCAAATTGCTCTGAGGAGTATGGAACAAACCCGGAGCTCCCATATCTACATTGACAGAAACCCCATTAGCCATTGCCGGAGGCATTGCATGCTGCATCTGACTCTGGATAACATTACCGATAGGCTTCGTCAATGCTGAACCGAATTTTACAGGACCATTTGTCTTCAACCACACATGGGAGAAGAATGCACCCTGGGTAAGATGCCAGAAACCGAAGAAAGGCTGACGACTCTTAAATGTGAACTCCTGAGTGATAGAATTCTGCAACTGGTCTTGCTGCAAGCTCAAATAATCTTCAGGAAGATAATCCTGATCCATCTTCATATTGTCATCCAGGAACTGATAGCTGGTAGTAGAAGCAAAATCCCATTTTGCTCCTTCATGGCGAAGATTGACACCCGAAAGCAGCATGTTGCGGCGATAAAGCCCAGGGAATGTAGTATTTGGCAATGCAGCCTTGCCACTGTTTAAATCCAGCTGACCATAAGGAAATGCATGCTGATAGACAAATTGGTAATTGGCCAGCAAATCCATGCTCCATCCTCTATCAAAACGGAACTTAAGATTAAACTTACCGCCAGCCTCATCATAATTATCGGCATAATCGCTGGTTCCTGCACGATGGAAGAATCCCTTCTGCCCATCATAGAAAGCAGCTACCCCTAATGCGATACGAGGTGAAAGCTTCATATAATGAGCCGCTTCTACATTACGGTAGAAATGAGAGCCCAATCCCAGATTAACGTAGGTGCCCTTGCTATCATAAGCATCGCGTGAATAGATGCGCACCAGACCGCCTTCAGAATTCTGACCATAGAGTGTTCCCTGTGGACCACGGAGAATATCTATACGACTGGTCTGATAATGATGAAGATTGAAAGCTGCCTTGCTCAACACCGGAATTCCGTCAAGATAAATTCCTACAGCCGGACTGTTGATACGGCTTCCAATGCCGCGCACATACATGGCGTTGGTAAAACGCGATCCATAGTTAGGCATTACGAAGTTAGGAACATAGCAGGAAAGTTCGCGCAAATCGCGAGACCCCAATCGCTGCATCTGATAAGAACCAAAGGAAGTGCTGCTGAGAGCCAGCTGACGAAGACGGAAATTCTCCTTAGGCTGCGAAACAACCACAACTTCATCAATATCATAAACTCGACTGCTATCAGCCAGCAAGCCGTTAGCGTCTGCAAACTTTTCACTCGCACCCAATGACAGGTCAGAGCAAGTAGCCCTTTCGTTATCCGCAGCACTAGCCTGCAACGCTACCGCTGCCAAACCAATGCATACGCTCTTTTTACTATAAAATACTATTTTTTTCATAACGGGTGCAAAGGTACATATTTTTTCCTGCACCCCCTATCCTTATTTATGAGGAAACAGATAAGCCCGTATGGCAAACCATATATAGGCAACGAGCAGTAAATAACCTATATAATATAAGGTAGTAACACTGAAAATGATGTAATCAATGGCGCAAACACCCACTAAACCACCCAGATACAGAACTGCATCACCTGCCGGCAAACGGTGTTTCACCTCATCAACACAAGCCAGTCCTACTATCAGTATCGCCCAGACTGTAGCCAGGAAAAAGCCCAATATAGGCGGTACGGCAAAAGGATTGAGCGTAGGATGAAAATAGAAATGACGCCATACTTCTGGCAAAAACAGCTGAATGGTTGCATAGAAGGTTGCTGATATCGAAACAATAAGCACCAACGCTGTTGGATATGGGGAATCTATATCATTGAAGTGAACCAGTTTACCATTGCTATGGAATATCCTGCGAACGGTATAGGCTACAGCTATGATGATAATGATAACCAAGAAGATGAGCAAGTGAGTATTGCTGAAGGTCATGATGAACTCCGAAATAGGATCATCGGGAACAACCTTCGGCAACAGACGGGACTCACGGGTCCAGCCAAACTGATTATCTTCAGTAGCCAACTGCACCCAAACTGAATCTACAGAATCCTGAGGAACCATACGGATATCCGTAACCACCAGCAGGCGGTTCTTTCGGACGGCAAAGGAGTCGATAGGCAAATTGCTCAAAAACTCTTCAGGCTGTTGTGCTATCAATTCCAGGGAATCCTTGAATACCAGAAAATTGAATTTGTTGGTATAATGATGGGTGGTAGAAAACGAAATGGAATCGAGTTGTTTATTACTGTACTCTACCATAGCAGCATGCATCTGGTGATGAGCACGGCGATGATAACAACTGCTGAACATCAAGAGGATGCTCAGCATACAAAGAATCTGTATCGTCCATTTCTTTTTCATTTATTTCTCACTATATAAGTTCATCTGACATTCATTGCATGCAAACTCCAGACGGAAACGGCGACCATCACCCAACTGCAGGAAGAGAGGTTCTCTCCAGACTGGTTTCTTGCCTCCACGCTTTACACAGTAGCCCAACGAATAACGGATACAATGGCGGCACTGCATCAGGAGCGATTCTCCCTTTTCGTTGGTATACTTAGGTTGCATACTTCGGTTTGCCTTGTCTTTTTCTATATTCTCATCATATTCTTCCTGAGTCTTAGCATCCCATGCAGAAGGAATATTCTTACCCAACTCAAATGCCGGAACTACTTGCGACAGACCATGAATCTGATAAAAATCTCTTGCATCATAGTTAGCTATATTATAGAGGTATCCCCATTTTCCGTATTCCGGCTGCCAAGTCAATTCCTCTTTCGTAAGTCGGTGTTCACCAGGCTGACAGAATCCAAAACCATTGTTGAACAAGGTTCTATCCCATCCACCCCACAACGACTTATCAAGCTGTTTCTGATTTGCCTTGGTAAGTTCATCTATCAATTCACGCCGGATAGCAGTGAGAATACTGTTCGGAACAAAGTATGTTTCCATTCCCTTCAGAAGTTCTACCTGGTAAGCTTCGTAAATCGTATCGCCCAGTTTGCTCATCTGAGCCTTTATATTTTCGCCCTGCGGGCGTTTCGCCTTTTCGAGTTTCAACTCTTTAAACACCTCAGCCACCTGATAAATCAAGCCACCATCAGCCTCTTTCGTCTTCATGATGTTGACAACAGCCTTTACCCCCTGTGGCTCTTTCCTGAACTCATTGCCCATCACAGGCTCCATTGCTATGACAATATAGATTTTACGTTCAGCAGACTTACGAGCCAGCAAAGCCTCGAAAGCCCGGTCGTTATTACGATAAAGAGCCATGCCCGGACGCAAATGTTCAGGCATTCCAAACGGATAGAGGCGATTGCCCTCTACTCTGTTCACACGAAAGCCTTCCAACTCACGGTCATCATTGATAAAACACAGTCCATCGCCATTTTTGAAACTGGCTACTGTGGCTACGTTGAAAGAAATGTTGCCACGTATTTCCTTAACCTTGCCCACAAACTCGCCGATAGCTTTCGGCGTATCGAAAGAAGCAATATCCGGCTGTCGCCCATTCAGGAAATAATGGGTAAAGCCACGATTGAAAGTCTTCTTCAGATTAGGTGTAAAATTGTATTCAACATGTCCCACCGATGCACGGCGATACTTGCGCGGTTCTGCTTTTACGATTGCATCGAGTTGACTGCTATAGGCAGCCACTACATTCTTGACGTAGTTGATATCTTTTAATCTTCCTTCTATCTTGAACGAAGTAGCTCCAGCATCAGCAAGATCCTTAAGATGATCAAGCTGACAAAGATCCTTGAGCGACAACAGATAACGCTGATGTTCAATCTCCTGACCATTGGAATCGAGCAGATCAAACTTCATACGACAGAACTGTGCACATTCTCCACGATTGGCAGAGCGCCCGAAACACTTCTCAGAAGCATAACATACACCCGAATAGCTGACGCAGAGCGCTCCATGTACAAAGACCTCTATTTCTCTATCAGGAATCGCCTGATGTATTGCCTTGATTTCATCGAGCGAAAGCTCACGAGCCAGAACGATACGTTTGAAACCTAACGTGGTAAGCCAAAATGCCTTTTCTGGAGTTCTTACATCACACTGGGTACTGGAATGCAATTCTCTGCTCCACAAATTCTGCGCTCTCACCTCAGTAAGCACACCCATATCCTGCAGCAAAAGTGCATCAACACCAATCTCATCAAGTTGCTGGATCATCTTAAGCGTATCCAACATCTCATCCTGATAGATGATTGTATTCACAGTAACGTGAACCTTTGCTCCAAACTGATGAGCATAATCACACAACTGTCTGATATCTTCCAGCGAATTGCCTGCTGCTGCTCGTGCCCCAAAACGAGGTGCACCTATATATACGGCATCTGCACCATGATCTATGGCTGCAATACCACATTCCAAGTTCTTGGCAGGCGCCAATAATTCTAATGTTTGCATAAGAAATCTGTCTCTAAATCACCCGACTCCTTCAAATTAACTGATTTCGTCAATATTGTAAGGAGTCTCCTGATAAACATAATAGTTGATCCAATTACTGTAGAAGAGGTTGGCATGAGCGCGCCATGTAACCAGAGGTTCCTCGTTCGGATCGTCATGATAATAATAATTCTTTGGCAGTTCTACATCATCACGCTTACCCATATCACGCTTATATTCCTTGTCCAGCGTGTTTGGCGCATACTCAAGATGACCCGTTACAAAGAATTCGCGGCCGTTTCTGGCCATCACAATGCTGACACCGCTTTCAGGCGATTCAGCAATGATGTCAAGTCCTGGCACTTTTTCAATATCCTCACGTCTTACCTCTGTATGGCGACTATGAGGCATATTAAAGATATCATCGAAACCGCGGAAGATTGGCTGAGACAAATCGAGAGGCTTCTGCTTAAAAATACCAAACATCTTCTTCTCTAAATGATACTTAGGAACACCATAGAAATGATAAAGACCAGCCTGAGCACCCCAGCAGATATAGAGAGTTGAAGTAACATGGGTACGGGCCCAATCAAAAATCTCTTTGATTTCAGGCCAATATTCTACCTCCTCATAAGCCATCGTTTCGATAGGAGCACCGGTAACTATCATTCCGTCAAACTTCTGTTTGGAAAGTTCCTGAAAATCCTTGTAGAACATCATCATGTGTTCTATTGGAGTATTCTTTGGCGTGTGACTTTTCAACTTCATGAAATAAACCTCTATCTGAAGAGGAGTATTCGACAGAAGACGAACGAGATCTGTCTCGGTCGTAATCTTGAGGGGCATCAAATTGAGCACACAGATTTTTAACGGACGAATCTCCTGTTTATGCGCACGACTTTCGTCCATCACGAATATATTCTCATGCTTCAACAGTTCAATAGCTGGAAGCTTATCTGGTAATCTTAACGGCATTTATTTTATTCCTTTCTTAAAATTTTTCTGCAAAGTTACACAATTTCAGCGAAGATAACGAAAGATGAAACATTTTTTTGAGAAATATAAATAAATTAATGTGGAAAAGCAAAAGAAACCATTCTCTTTGAAAAGGATTGTTAAAGATAAATGCGAATATTAACCTATCAACCCGTTTTTAATCAAAAAAAACAAAAAGTTTTTTGGTGAATACAAAATAAAGTTGTACTTTTGCGTCTGCGGAAGTGCAACTTTTTTATTTGAAGTTAAACGAACCGCATGAATAGAATAGTAAACAGGTTTAAATATAGAAGATTATGAAATTTATAGGAATTATTCCAGCAAGATACGCATCAACACGTTTCCCGGGAAAGCCACTTGCCATGTTAGGTGGCAAACCAGTAATACAGCATGTTTATGAGAAAGTAGCAGCTTGTCTAGAAGCAGCCTATGTTGCAACAGATGATGAGCGAATTTTCAAAGCAGTAGAAGCATTTGGCGGTAAAGCTGTTATGACGCGCAAGGATCATAAGAGCGGTACTGACCGCATAGAAGAAGCTATCGAAAAAATTGGTGGAGACTGGGATGTTATTGTCAATATTCAAGGCGATGAACCTTTTGTTGCCAAGAGTCAACTGGAAACCATCTGCCAGTGTTTTGATGACCCAACAACCCAAATTGCGACTTTAGGAAAGGCTTTTACCAGTATGGAAGCTGTTAAAAATCCTAATAGCCCAAAGATAGTAGTAGACAATCAAGGCTTTGCTATGTATTTCTCTCGCAGCATCATTCCATACGTAAGAGGAAAAGAAGAGGAAGAGTGGCTCAAAAGTTTTCCTTATCTGAAACATTTGGGCATCTATGCTTATCGCAAAGAAGTTTTAAAAGAGGTAACTCAGCTGCCACAAAGCTCACTGGAAATAGCAGAGAGCCTGGAACAGCTTCGATGGCTACAGAATGGCTACAAGATAAAAGTTGGTACTACAGATGTAGAAACTGTAGGCATCGACACGCCAGAAGATTTGCAGCGGGCAGAAGATTTTTTGAAAAACGGAAAGTAATAAGAAGCATCATATACTTTTAAAGTTTCGCAGAATGAACAAAATTGAAAATATCGTCAAAAAATATATTATTCACCACGGTATGTTCAAGTGGCAAACACCATATATCGTTGCCTTGTCTGGAGGTGCCGATAGCGTTGCTCTATTGCTTATCCTGAAAAATTTAGGACTGAATATTACTGCTGCACACTGTAACTTTCACCTTCGCGGCGAAGAGAGTGACAGAGACGAGCAATTTTGTGTAAATCTGTGCCAACAACAGGGAATCAGTTTGTCTCGAATCCATTTTGATACTTATGCTTATGCCCATTTGCACAAGGTAAGTATCGAAATGGCTGCACGCGACTTACGCTACCGCTATTTTGCCCAATTAGTAAAAGACTTGCATGCAGGAGGCATTTGTGTGGCCCATCATCGCGATGACAATGTAGAAACTTTACTTCTGAATCTGTTAAGAGGATCTGGAGTAGACGGATTAGCAGGCATCGCCCCAAAAAACGGAAACATTCTGCGCCCACTTCTCTGCATCAGCCGACAGGATATCTTGCAATATCTAAAAGAAAAAAAGCAAGATTTTGTCACAGATTCAACAAATTTAGAAGACGATGCTTTAAGAAATAAAATTCGCCATCATGTAGTACCTCTCTTAGAAAGTATCAACCCAGCAGCAAGTGAAAATATTGCCCTCACTGCCAAATACATACGCCAAGCAAAAAGGATACTTGACAGTATGGATAGCATCAGTACAACCGATTCTTACAGGAACGTTATAAATATCCCAAAAGTATCTGTCATGAATGCTCCAAGTCCGGAATTCATACTCCATAAAGAATTAAGCAGATTTGGTTTTCATGGCAATGTTATTGATGACATCTGTGAAAGCCTCAACAGCCAGGATAATGGTGTCGGTAAAATTTGGAAAAACGAAGATTATATGCTAGTCATCGACAGAGAAAAGCTGTTGATTTCTAACATACAAGACTTGAATAACATCCAGGAAGAGAGAGCGTTCCGACTGCCGGAAGAAGGCTTTTACAACATGGAAGAAGGAACCCAAATCAAAATAAGAATTTTCTCAAATATGGGTAACTTCATGCCAAGCAAAGAATCGCAATGCATCACTTTGGATGCTGAAAAAGTCAGTTTTCCCCTCACCTACCGACTGGTAAAAGAAGGCGACAGATTTCAACCTTTCGGCATGAAGGGAAGCAAACTGTTGAGTGACTATATGACGGATAAGAAATTTGACTATATACAGAAGAAGACACAACATGTGTTAACTGACAGTAAAGGTGAAATCATCTGGCTTATCGGCGAACGTACGTCAGAGAAAACGAAGATTACCGAAACCACCAAGAAAATATTGGAGGTCATCATCAAATGAAAAAGAAAATATTATATATCACAAGTTTAGTTCTCATTCTGCTGGCTGCCGCCAGCACATGGAGCTATTATTGCCTGAACCCATCAAATGATAGAGTGAACAAGGCAAAAGCAAACATAAAAGTATACAGTCACTATGAATTAATTCAAAATGGAAAAACAATACTCCGGTTCGACGAAGACACAACAACACTGGCAGCCAACTTTATGAACAGTTGGGCGTTGATTCCTTCATGCGAAGGAAGACTTGCCGCCTGCTACAACAACAGCATCAGCCGGAATCACTATCTTGGCAAAGATGCAGATAGCATTTTTAAAGAGAAAGTTGATTCTTTAGACAGTTTGTATAGAGACTCCAAATGGAAAGTTGGAGAACTGAATTATTATATTCACTCTCATTCTGTTCAGGATATAGGCTACAACTCTATTTGTGCTTATACCCAACACGAACTGGAACTACGCGATTCTGCCAAGAAACTGATCGATTCCCTGAAACATGTACAGAAAAAGGGACATTTCAAGTTGAAACGTTCCATTTCATATCAAGCCTATTATAGAGACGAGAACGGAAAATGGAAAAGTCAGACATGCAAACTCATCAAAGCGAAGAATGGAGAAACTGCGCAAGAAAGCCACACATTCCAACTTTCCTCAGAAACAACCCCTGAAGGGGTTACTGCTATTTCACCTCAACTTGCAGTATCTTTAGCAACAGCACATGGAGTCACACTTCGACGCTCTATTGATTACACCCTCTTACCTGATTCTCTAGGATATTATCGGGGTACAACCGACAGTATCTATCAACCAAACGGTCATGGATGCTGGCAAGGATACGATGGAACCTATTATGAAGGTTACTGGAAAAACGGAAAACGTGAAGGATTCGGATTCAGCATTGCTCCCAAAAAGCCTTTACGAATAGGCGAATGGAAAAATGACCGCTATAAAGGCGAACGACTTGTATATACATCAGAACGTATTTATGGCATAGACCTGAGCAAATACCAGCATGGCAAAGGCAGAAAAAAATATGCTATCAACTGGAACCGTTTACGCATTACACATCTTGGCCGCCTCAGCAAAAAGACAGTGTCAGGAACAGTAGACTTCCCTATTCGCTTCATCTATATCAAGAGTACAGAAGGTAAATCGCTGTTAAATCCATATTATAAAAAAGATTATCGTGATGCAAAAGCACATGGTTACAAGGTTGGAACCTATCACTTCTTTACCACCATAACACCTGCTGCCGAACAAGCACGACACTTTCTGAAACATAGCATCATTAGGAAAGGCGATTTCCCCCCAGTTCTTGATATAGAACCGCTTCCTAGTCAAATCAAAAAAATGGGAGGATCAGGAGTATTGTTTGCACGCATCAGAACTTGGCTTAGAATAATAGAGAGAGCAACAGGTGTTAAGCCTATTCTTTACATTAGCCAAACTTTCGTAAATCGCTATCTGACACGAGCTCCCGATTTGAAACATAACTATCAGGTTTGGATTGCGCGATATGGTGAGTATAAACCAGACATCAGACTGGTATATTGGCAGCTCTGCCCTGACGGAAGAGTTGCGGGAATACATGGAGAGGTAGACATCAATGTGTTTAACGGATACGATGACGCTTTTCAAAGTTTTGTTAAGAACAAGACGGTAAAATAACCTTTAAATGAATAAGTTAGGTTAATTACGTTAAAGTAAGTTATAAATCTAGTTACGTATCAATATTTTTACTATCTTTGCGTCAATTGTGCAATGTGTAACTAAGAGGAAAAGATAATGAGACAGCTTAAGATACAAAAGAGTATAACCAATCGTAACAGCGAGGCCCTCGACAAATATCTTGTAGAGATAGGTAGAGCCCCAATGGTTTCTATTGATGAAGAAATAGAATTGGCTCAAGCTATTCGCAAGGGAGGCAGAGCTGGCGAAAGAGCAAAGAATAAGTTGATTGAAGCCAACTTACGTTTTGTGGTGTCAGTAGCAAAGCAATATCAGCACCAGGGGCTAACCCTGACAGACTTGATTGACGAAGGAAACATCGGACTCATCAAGGCTGCAGAACGCTTTGATGAAACACGAGGGTTTAAATTTATCTCATACGCCGTCTGGTGGATTCGTCAGAGCATTTTACAGGCAATAGCTGAGCAAAGTCGAATCGTTCGACTTCCTCTCAACCAGGTAGGATCGCTCAATAAGGTAAACCAGGAAATAAATAAGTTTGAGCAGGAAAACCAACGCCGTCCAAGCGTTGAGGAACTTGCCGCCAGAACGGGTGTTGACGAGGACAAGATTTCTCAGAGCATGGCAGCCAGCGGTCATCATGTGAGCATAGATGCTCCATTCAGTGATGACGATGACAATTCGATGGCAGATGTAATGTCAAGCGGAGACGAGGCCAGAACAGACAAGCAGGTTGACCATGAAAGTATGGCACAAGACCTAAGACAGGTTTTAAAAGTTTGCCTTAAGGATCGCGAACTGAAAATCATCTGCGCATGCTACGGAATTGGGGAAACCGAAAAGGGACTCGAGGAGATTGGTGATAAAATGGGCTTGACACGTGAGCGAGTTCGTCAAATAAGAGAAAAAAGCATCACCAAACTGAGAGAATCCGGAAAGATAGGAATCCTTATGAAATATCTTGGTTAGGAAAACTGCTGCCCAAAATATTTGGCATAGTTATTCTGCCAAGTAACATCTTAACTCATAATAAATGAAGAAATATCAAACACACATCATTTTGACGATTATCTTCTGCATGATGGCTTTTGCAGCACATGCAAGAAGAATTTCACCGAGAGACGCCTTTAGTGACTCGGTGATGTGTTTGGTATTTAAATATGCACAAACTGTTGACACGGCAGGTAGAGCAGCACACAAGAGTTATGCCTATACTAAATTTCAAATCAAAACAAACAAGCGTAATGCTACCCTCATGCTTGTGCCAACAATGTATGCTGTTGCACATGGTGGTGGTAGAAGATTTATCAGTGAGTATTATAACCAAATGACGTTGGATGCTAAAGGTAAGCCTGTAACCAAACGCTTGTTGAACATAAGTACTATTCCGCATAGAAGCAATACACTGTCATCGGTTCTGAAATACATGACTCCAACAGTATATGGAGAAACTCTTTTCGAAACCAATATTCTTTCACCTTTTCATCAGAAGAATCGCAGATATTATAAATACGCCGTCACTCAACTACCATTCGGCAAAGCTCAAATTTACGTATATCCTCGTCTCAAAAACACACAAGTTATAGAAGCACGTGCTATTGTTGATTCAAAAACCGGCAAGATAAGCATGGTAGACTTTGAAGGTGAATATGATATGACCCGTTTCTATATCTCTATCATAATGGGAAGAGACGGATTTGGCTCACTTTCTCCTGCTAAATGCAGCATGAGAGCCAACTTTAGCTTTCTGGGCAACAAGATAACCGGTATGTACACAACAGTATACGGACTACCAAAAATATTAAGTGACTCACTCAATAATGTAGCCGATACAACATTAATGGCAAAAGTGCGCCCTATTGAGTTAAACCAAGAAGAAATAGATATATACAATAGATTCTATGAAAAAAGGAAACAAGTTACAGATTCCTTGAATAACAACATACCAAAGACTAACTTTGCAAAAGATATACTTTGGGATGTTATCGGTGATAATGTATTAAACAGAATCTCTCAAGGCTTCGGTAAGCAAAACCAAGGTTATTTCCGTATCAGTCCTATTCTCAACCCACTCTATATGGGATACTCCGGACGTAAAGGTGTTGTATATAAGTTTGACTTGAAAGGCAGCTACCGGTTTACGGAAGACTTACAATTAGGACTTCGCTTTAAAGGTGGTTACAGTATGAAACAACACAGATTCTATTTCAGAATACCGTTGACTTTCAACTACAACCAAAAGCACAATGGATACATCAAGTTAGAAATAGGTAACGGTAATAGAATATCGAACAATCGTGTTGCACGAAAGATGTTAGGCATCAGCAAACCGGAAGATAATGATTTTCTATATCCTCTACTCACAGGATATCCGGGACTGGCATTACCAGAAATTTCAACAGAGATTGATGCTAATAACAGGAAACTGACAGAGTTTAAAGATGATTACCTTCGTCTTACTAACCACTGGAGTTTCAACGACTATGTCGGTTTTGAGATTGGCTTGGTTTCACATACCCGAAAGGCAGTGATAGAAAGTTTCTATAAACTGTTTAATTACCCAAGCAAATATGTATCAGTAGCACCAGCTGTGGCATTAGAACTGTTACCCTGGGGAAAGAAAGGCTCGATTTTTAAAATAGACTACGAAAAGGGATGGAAAAACCTACTTGGATCAAATATAGACTACGAACGGGTAGAAGTAGATGCACAAACCATTTTCCAAGCGTCACGCCGTCAATCATATTCTGTTAGATTAGGAGCAGGTTTTTATACCCGTAAAGGTGACCATTGGGATTTCGTTGACTATACAAATTTCCATGATGATAATATTCCTGGAGGTTGGAATGACAGTTGGAGTGGAGAGTTCGAATTACTGTCTTCACAATGGTATAATGCAAGTGATTATTACATACGTGGAAATTTCACTTATGAAGCTCCTATGATTGCAACCGCATGGCTCCCTCTGATTGGAAAATATATAGAAGCAGAGCGTCTCTATGTAAGCAGTCTTGTTGTAAACCATTTACACCCATACACAGAATGGGGATATGGAGTAACTACAAGAGCTATTACCCTAGGAATTTTTGCTGCCTTCAAAAACACGAAATTTGATGGCGTAGGCTGTCGCTTCGGTTTTGAACTATTTAGAGATTGGTAATATTCATACAAGCATGGATAAGACATAATTTCTAAAACACAATATCAATAACATCATAAAAAAATCATAATATGAGTTCACAACTAACTGTTTATAAAGCAAGTGCAGGATCAGGTAAAACATTTACATTGGCTCGCGAGTATATGACACTCGTGATAGCTAATCCTGCTTCCTACAGAACCATTCTTGCAGTAACCTTCACCAACAAGGCTACTGAAGAAATGAAAATGCGTATCTTAGGAAAATTATACGAAATTGCACACGGACTACCAGAAGCAAACGATTATGTAAATCAAATACAGCAGGCTTTACCGTATCTTTCATCCAAACAAATTCAGAAAAATGCAGAATCTGCCCTGCATCTGCTCATACACAATTATAACTATTTCCGGGTTATGACCATCGATACGTTCTTTCAGAATGTATTGAGAAATCTAGCTCGTGAACTTGACTTGACTGCCAATTTGCGTATTGAACTCAATGACTATCAAATTGAGCAACAAGCTGTTGATGAACTCATAGAAGGTTTGGAAGATACAGACCGATTACTCTTCTGGATTATGGATTATATCAAAGAAAACATCGATGATGATAAGAGTTGGAATGTCATAGGACAGATTAAGAAATTCGGTGAGAATATATTCAAGGATTATTACAAAGCTCATTCCGACAAGCTGACAGAATTGATGGAACAAGAAGATTTCTTCAAGGATTTTACCGACCGAATGAAGAAAAAGCGCGATAAGGCAAAAGAGCAGCTTAAAGAAATTGCTGCTACTTTTTTCGATTCCCTTGAAGAAGAAGGCTTTACGTCAGACGACTTAGCTGGAAAAACGAGAGGTATTTGGAGCTATTTCAACAAGCTGAAAAATGGCAAATACAGTGATGATGATCTACATAATGATACTTTCTATAAATGTCGGGAAAGTCCGGAAGCATGGGTCAAAAAATCTGATGTAAAAAATTGTACTGATATCTTCAATTATGTAGAATCGGTGCTCTACCCTATTCTGCTGTTTGCAGAAGACAATCGTCCAAGACTCACACGAATCTTTAAAAGTACCGATCTGACCATAAAGCATCTTAATCAGCTCCGCCTTTTGGGAAGCATAGATAAAAAAGTCAGGGAGATGAACAGAGAGGCAAACCGTTTCCTTTTGAGCGATACCCAGACCTTGCTCAATTCACTGATAAATGATAGCGATTCGCCATTCATCTTTGAAAAGATTGGCACTCAACTCGACCATATAATGATTGACGAGTTTCAAGATACCAGTACAATACAGTGGAAGAACTTTAAAGTGCTGCTCGAAGAAACCATGAGTAGAGAAAATGCCGGCAACCTTATCGTAGGTGACGTAAAACAAAGCATCTACAGATGGCGATCCGGCGATTGGAGACTGCTCAATAATATCAATAAAGAATTTAATAAAAGCGCGAAAACAGTAAGCATAGAAACTTTGGATACCAACTACCGCTCTGATAGAAACATCATTGAGTTTAACAATGCTTTTTTTACAGAAGCAGTAAAGTTGGAGATTGAAGACCTGACGGATAAATGTCCTGAGGAATGTAAACAGCTGGAAAGCGCATATAGCGATGTCTGCCAGCAAGTACCAGACCACCATTCTGTTCCTAATGGATCTATCAGTATCCAGCTCTTGGGCGGTGAAAATATTGAAGACAGAATGATGCAAACCACACTGGACACTGTAGACAAGTTGGTTGAAAGAGGTGTTCCTTGCAACAAGATAGCAATCCTGGTAAGAAGCAATCATAACATACAGGACATTGCTGAATATTTTATGAACCATTCCGACTATCCGTTGGTTTCAGATGAGGCATTCAGACTGGATGCCTCCCAAGCAGTATGCACCTTGGTTAACGCTCTCTATATCCTAGTACACCCAAATGACAATATTGCTTTAGCAACTCTCAATAAGTTTTGTGACACTTATTCTGTAACAGGAAATATCCCAGAAAAACTTTTGAACAATCGTTCTGAGTATCTGGAAATGCCACTTTTCGATCTAACAGAACGTCTTTTTGCTGAGTTAAAGTTTAGCGAAATCAAAGACATGATCAAGCAAAGCGCCTACATCTGTGCTTTTTATGATAGTCTGAGTAAATATCTCGCAGACAACAGTAGTGACATTGCAGGATTCCTTAAAGAATGGGATAGCCATATTCACGAAAAAAGCATCCACAGTGACGGCGATGGAGGCATCAGATTCCTTACTATACATAAGAGCAAGGGACTAGAATACGATCATGTTATCATGCCTTACTGTGACTGGCAATTAGAAAAAGCCAACACTATCTGGTGCACACCGCAAGAAGCTCCATACAACGAACTGCCACTTGTACCAATAGACTTCAGTGCTAAACTGATGAAACAAAGTATATATGAAGCAGATTATAATCATGAACATCTACAAAACGTAGTTGATAACCTGAATCTGCTTTATGTCGCCTTTACGCGTGCCAGTCACAACCTGTTTGTAATTGGCAAACGAGCTAATAGTGCATATCGTTCTGCCATTATCGAATCCGTACTCGACAAGGTAGCCAGCCGACTTGAAGCTAATGATGTAAAGATGGAGTTAACAGGAATAGGTTCTGATGCCAAAACAGATGACATATCTTTCTGCTATAATGAAATATATGTACCTGATTCTTCCAAGAAATCAAACGAAAAGAAGGATACAAACGTGCTCTCAGCCTATTCTCAACCTTTAGAAATTAAAATAAATGTTACGCCTGAAATGCCAGAATTCAGACAAAGTAACCAGAGCCGTGACTTGATAAAGCGTGATGAAACAGAAGAGCAGCAGAAATTTTATATCAAAATGGGTACGGTGCTGCACAACCTCTTTTCCACAATCCGTACGGTTGATGACATTGATGGAGCCCTGAAACAACTAGAGTTAGACGGACTTTTGTACGATCAGAACCTCACACCAGAGAAAATAAAGGAAATGATTAGGAAAAGGCTTGAATCACCAAAAGTTGCAACATGGTTTAACAAGGAATGGACTATTCTAAATGAATGTTCTATCTTGACTGTAGAAAATGGGAAAATGACAGAATATCGTCCAGACCGAGTGATGCAAAACTCAAAAAAAGAGACAATAGTTGTAGACTTTAAGTTTGGCAGACAGAAAATAGAACATCATGACCAGGTACGAAAATACATCAGCTTATTAAGAAGCATGGGCAACCATAAAGTAACCGGTTATCTATGGTACGTTTACCCTAACAAAATTATTAAAGTGGAGAAATAATACAATTCTATTGCTCTGCATGAAAAACAGGGCAAAATAAAGAATATTTTCAAACATAAAATGAGCATTGAGATATGAAAACATTTTTAAAATATGTAGCAAGAGATATACTTGAGAAATATGGCAATAACCTCAGCGATATTGCAATCGTATTTCCAAACAAACGTGCAGCTCTCTTCCTCAATGAGAGTCTGGCCCGTTTGACCGACCATCCCATCTGGTCACCATCTTACATAACTATCAGCGACCTGTTTCGCAAACATAGTACATTGAAAGTTGGAGACCCCATCAAACTGGTTTGCGATTTACATAAAACATTCGTAGCCTGCACAGGTATCGATGAGACCCTAGACCATTTTTACGGATGGGGACAACTCCTTATCACAGATTTTGACGATATAGATAAAAACATGGCAGAGGCTGAGAAACTCTTTGCCAATCTTAGTGATATACATGAACTTGACGATATCTCATATCTTACAGAAGAACAGAAAATGCTGATTAGAAAATTTTTCAGCAACTTCAACGATGATCACAACTCTGAACTCAAAAAGAGATTTCTGCAACTATGGAGCCATTTTCTCGATATTTACCAACAGTTTAACCAGCGTCTTGAAGAACAAGGCTTAGCTTACGAGGGTGCTCTGTATCGGAAAGTTGTAAATGATGAAAACATCAAATTTCAACACAAGAAATATCTCTTTGTCGGTTTTAATATGATGCAAGTTGTAGAACAGAAACTCTGCGAACGCTTGATGAAAGAGGGTAAAGCACATTTCTATTGGGACTACGATGACTATTATATGCAAAACAACCATGAGGCAGGTCACTATATTCGAGAATATCTTAAATATTTTCCTAACGAATTGAATGATATGCCTCCTCATGATCTTCGTGAAATTTATCATAACTTTGATAACGATAAAGACATTACATACATTTCGGCATCAACTGAAAACATTCAGGCTCGCTATGTAAACCAATGGCTTAAAGAAAAAAAACGCTATAAATGTGGAAAGAAAGTTGCAATCGTATTAGCCGATGAAGGATTATTACAAAGTGTAATACATAGTCTTCCTACAAACGAAGACATCAAGTCGTTACCAGACTATTCTGAGAACGACCAGTTATCATATAACATAACATTGGGTTATCCGCTTCAACAGACACCATTCTACAGCTTGCTGCAACATCTCATCAATTTGCAGAGTATTGGTCATCCCAAGCATAGTAACAACTATCGCTTACATTATGTGCTCATGGCACTTCGTCATCCATACACACGCTATATTTCTCAAAATTATAGCAAACTCTTGAGCGCTCTTGACGAACAAAAGCAGTTCTATCCTACCCGCCAATTCCTAAGCATGGATGGTGATGAAGGCTTGTCTCTGCTTTTCAAAGATTTGGGTGAGACTGCAACAGAAAATGAATACAACTTGAGACTCATCCAGTATCTGCTGGAAATTTTGAAGACAATAGGTGTGAATAGTAAAGAACAAGACGATCCTTTATTCCAGGAATCGCTCTTCAGGACCTATACATTGTTGAACCGTCTGCAAGAACTCATCCAGACAGGAGACTTAGCAGTAGACTGCATCACTCTGGAACGGCTCATGCAACAACTCATCCAGTCAACAAGTATTCCATTTCATGGTGAACCTGCAGAAGGAATACAGGTAATGGGTGTATTGGAAACTCGAAATCTGGATTTCGAGCATATCTTAGTACTCTCATGCAACGAAGGAAAACTACCGAAAGGAGTAAACGATGCTTCATTTATTCCCTATTCGTTGAGAAAGGCATACGGCTTGACTACGGTTGATAACAAAGTAGCCATATACGCATATTATTTCCACAGTCTCCTTCAGCGCTCAGGCGACATCACTTTATGTTACAATAACGCTACAGAAGATGGTCAATCGGGTGAGATGAGCCGTTTTATGCTCCAGCTTTTAGTAGAAAGCCATCATGACATTAAACGTTCATCACTGGTTGCAGGGCAAAGTACTATACGTCCTACTTACGATTCTATAGAAAAGAAGCAGAATACGTTCATCCAGCTCAAGAATCTGAAAATGCTTACGCCAACTTTTCTGAATACATATTTGAGATGTGAAAAGCAATTCTATTATAAATATGTAGAAGGACTGATTGAGCCAGATGAAATAGATGAAGACGAGGTAGACAACAAAGTGTTTGGAAATATTTTCCACCGTGCTGCAGAACTGTTTTATCAAGGACTAGCAAGCAACAATGCCCTGACTACAGACAATAAAGGTAAACTCAAACTGACTCGTCCTATCGTTATAACAAAAGAGCAATTAGAGCAAGCCTTAAAAGATGAATCGCTTGTTTATCGCTTGGTAGATCAGGCGTTCAGAGAAGAACTCTTTAAAGTTAGCGCTGCAGGATATCACCCGAAATATAATGGTCTGCAACTTATCAACAAAGAAGTAATAGCAAGGTATATCCGGCAACTTATCACGATTGATATGCGCCAGGCTCCATTCACTATACTGGGATTAGAGCTGGTAGTGAAAACAGGCATTGAAGTAGAAACCAGTATCGGTAAATTATCTCTTACAATAGGAGGTTTTATCGACCGACTGGACGCTGTTGCAGCTAATGGCAATGCAAACGGAAAAAATCTTGCAGAACGAATCCGCGTAATAGACTATAAGACAGGACGTATTTCTACAACACATCCTAGAGCGCTGGATGAAGTATTTAATCCTTCTATGCTAAACAAGCATACAGACTATTACTTGCAATCCATGCTCTACTCAATCATTGTGAAGCATAATAAGGATTTGAATCCGGGGCAAGAGCCCGTATCGCCCGGTTTGCTGTTTATACAAAACGCAGGAGCTGAAGACTATGATCCGACATTAAAAATGGGCAAGGAACTCATCAGCAGCATAGATGTATACGAAGAGGAGTTTATGAAACAACTGAAAGTTCTCATCGCCAACATCTTTGACAAGGACCAACCATTCCGACCAACTGATGATAAGCATCGTTGCGAATACTGTCCATACGCAGCTTTATGCAAATCATAGAAACATCCATATATAATATGTGGAAACCAAAAATGATTGGTTAAAATGCGCAAAATACTTGCTTTATTGAATTATTCTATGTATTTTTGCAAAAAAGAATTATTGGATATGACAGAAAAAGAAATAAACAAGATAGTTAGTGAGAACTTAAACTATGTAAAATCAGTAGCCAACCAGTATAAAGGTAAAGGCGTTGAGTTTGATGACCTGGTTAGCGAAGGAACTTTGGCAATGCTTATGGCAGCCAGAAAGTTCCAAGCCGACCGGGGCACCGATTTTGTGGCGTATGCCGGTCCTTTCGTTCATAAGGCTATATCACAGACCATCGATAAACAATCAGGACTTTATCGTTTACCGAAAGACCAGAAGAAATTTGCCCCAAGAAACGCAGACAAGGCGGTATCTGTAGATGCGCCACTAAGCGCAAACAATCCGTATACCCTATTAGACATATTAAACGATCCGGATGTAAAAATTGCAGATGATACCCTGAATATAGAAATGATGAAGAATAAAATGGCAGAAAGCATTGCAAATTTATTGCCACGAGAGAAAGAAATCATCACCAAATTCTATGGTATAGGTGTTCCTAAAGAAACGATGGCTGAAATTGCTGAAGATATGGGACTCAAACGTGAGCGAGTACGCCAGATACGAAATCTGACCATACGCAGATTGAACAGGAGTATTCGCCACCAGGCATTGAGAAACTACTTCAAGAGGTAACTCTCAATAGCTTGTAAAAACAAAAAGAGGGTGAATCATTAACTTATGATACACCCTCTTTTTGTTTCATGATCTAGTTATTATATATTGCACTTATTACTCCAATCCTTTGAAGTGATTAGCACGATATTGACGAGGAGTAACTCCTGTTCGCTTGAAGAAATTAGCATAGAAACTCTGACGAGTATTGAAACCAGCCATTTCGCTGATATCTTCTACACTCATTCTTGCATAACGCTTATCGGTAAGCAAAGACATTGCATCGTTTACTCGATAATCATTCACCAACTCAGCATAATTCTTATGGAATCGGGTTGCACACACAGCTGAAATATAGCGAGAGTTAGTATTCAAATCCTCTGCCAGTTTCTTGGAACTATAGTCTGGATCCTTGTACTTTCTTTCAGTCACAAGAACGCGGAGTATCTCGTCGCGAAGGCGGTCCTTAGTTTCTTCACTCAGCATAGATTGATATCTTGCTATTTTTTCCTTTTTAGGTTGAATATTATACTTAGCCATAGTTATGTTATAAAATTTATTACAACAAAGGTACTATTTTTATTTAAAACAGCCAAACTTTTTCTCACTTTTTTGAAAAATAAACACAAAAAAGTCGTTTATATGAAATAAAATGGTTAATTTTGCATTAAATTTCAAACTCCGAACAGAGTATAGTGTAATTATTAGTCAAGAAGCATAGATATGAAGCAAGTATTGTGGTTTATAAAAACGTATTTTACGTTTGTCATTTTGTTCAGTATTCAGAAACCATTTTTCATGATAATGGAAAAGGCTTCTGCGACACAACCCATCGATAATATCTGGAGCGAAATACCTACAGTGATGTGGTACGGTTTATCTCTCGACCTCTCTATGGCTGGTTACCTAACCGCACTCCCTGGTTTGTTGCTCATTGCAACGATTTGGTTTCGTAAAGAGATTATACGCCCAATACTGAATGCTTATTTTATACTGGCATCTTTCCTGGTTTCCATTACATTCATACTGAATGCAGGATTATATCCATATTGGAACTTCCCGCTAGATAGCACTCCATTATATTATTTCTTCACCTCGCCAAGTGATGCACTTGCAAGTGTTGGAGGGCTTTACATCTTTTTTGCTCTCCTCATCACTGTGCTGCTTACCATAGCCTTTTGGTTTGCACTCCGCATGCCTCATACCCAGAAGCGCTATTCCAGCAGATACAGCAACTATGGTTTTGGAGATTTCGGCAGTGGTCGCAGAACACGCTACTCTGACATAGAGCATCATCGTATGCGCCATTCTCTTATTTTGTTGCTGCTTACCGGCCTTCTCTTCATCCCTATCAGAGGAGGATTTACTGTATCTACAACAAATACAGGAAAAGCATATTTCAGCCAAAATGCGTTTTTGAATCATGCTGCTGTCAATCCGATGTTCAGCCTGTTTGAATCACTGACCCATCAGGAAGATTTTGCATCGCAATATAGATACATGTCAGAAGAAGAAGCTAACAAGCTCTTTGCTCAAATGATAAGTTCAAGCGACCAGAACACCTACCCTCTTCTGAATGAAGAGACCCGGAAAAACGGAAAGCCGGATATACTTGTCATTATTATGGAAAGCTTTGCCAACGACATCATGCCTTCCGTCGGAACACATAAAGACGTAGCTGTCTGCTTGGACTCAATAGCCCAAAAGGGAATTTTCTTCTCAAGATTCTATTCCAACACTTTCCGCACGGATCGTGGTCTGGTTGCTGTTTTGAGCGGTTATCCTGCACAACCTACAACCAGCATCATGCGCTACCCGGCAAAATCTACACAATTACCGTCATTGGCACGTTCATTGGCTAAAGCAAAGCATTACGGCAATGCATATTATTATGGTGGTGATGTTGATTTTGCTAACCAACGCTCTTGGCTGGTTTCCCAGGGCTATGAGAGAATCATTTCTGATAGCGATTTCCCAATAGAAGACAAATTGAGCAAATGGGGAGTACACGATCATATCGTAGCCAATCGTCTGCTTGCAGACATCAAGAAAGAACAGAATGCCAAACAGCCTATGCTGAGAGTATTCCAGACATCAAGCAGTCATGAGCCATTCGATGTACCATATAGCAGACTGAAAGACAAGCGTTTAAATGCATTTGCCTACACTGATAGTGTCATAGGTAATCTTCTGCGTGAATACAGCAAATTGCCTAGATGGAAAAATACTTTGGTATTACTCGTTGCCGATCATGTTGGCGCATACAAAGAACATCTTGACAACTTTGACCGCAGCCGCTATCAGATTCCACTTATCATGACCGGTGGAGCAATAGCCCGCCCGATGAATGTTAAGCTCATTGGAAGTCAGCATGATATTGCTGCTACACTGCTCGGCCAATTAGGCATTCCTCACAAAGACTTCTTGTTCAGCAAGAATATGTTGAGTGATGCGACTCCTAAATTTGCATTCTTTGATGTACCCGATGCTTTCGGCATGGTATCAGAGGAGAACTCTATCATCTACGACAACAAATCCAAAAAGGTTGTTTATGATAAAGGCAAAAAAGGTTATAACTTGAAGCGAGGCATGGCTTATCTTCAGAAGTTGTACGATGACTTGAGTGCAAAATAGCCCAAACGACAGGGCAACAGATTATCAGAAACAAGAAAGCGAACATTACAGAATTTCATAAAGAAAGACAATGATAGAATTACTTCATCAAATAGAACAGATTGATACGCAGATTTTTCTGTTTTTCAATGGTTTTCACAACGAGTATTGGGATTACTTCATGATGATTTTCTCAGACCGTTTTGTATGGGTTCCATTCTATGCCAGTTTTATCTTTGTACTGCTAAAGAATTTTCCTGTCAAGGTTGTGATGAGCACTTTAGTTGTTATCATTCTGATTATCTTGTTTTCAGACCAGACCGCATCAGGATTTCTGAAACCGCTAGTAGCAAGAATGCGTCCCAGCAATCCTGATAATCCAATCAGTCCGATGGTACATGTTGTTCAAGGATATCGGGGTGGCAGACATGGTTTTCCATCTTCTCATGCAGCCAATGCATGGAGCATGGCCTTCTTTGCACAATATCTGGTTCGCCGAAGCAAACTCACGATATTCTTATGCCTATGGGCATTGATAACCAGTTATTCCCGAATGTATCTCGGTGTACACTATTTTGGCGACCTCATGATTGGTACGCTAATTGGTTTTCTCTATGCCACCTTATATTATTATATATTTCAGCATTTTTTGAGAAAGCATACCGAACGTTTTAAGCCCAACCACGACATCAGATTTGCAAGCGTCCCTATTATTACGGGGCTCGTTTCAATTTGGGTAATCATTTGTACTAGTGGAATACTATCTTTCTATAATATACCACTGAGATAAACAAATGTATAAAAAGAGTTAGCTTATAAAAAAGGTTTTAATTAACATTATTATTAACATATAAAATATAAAGATTATGAAGAAATTATCAATTCTTGCATTTGCTTTAGGGCTGATTGCCTTTACTGCATGTTCTGAGAAAAAAGCACCAGCACCGGCTCAGACTGAGCAAACAGTTGTAACCGATTCTGCATTTCAGGCTGCAGCAGCCGGTGAATATAAGAGCGCAGATGGTGAGCGCGTTGTTACTTTGAACAGTGATTTCTCTGTTAAAGTAAAAGGCCTTAACAAGGAATTTTACAAGTGGGAATTGCCTGCTAAGCCAGAAGGTAAGGCTGCTGTAATAATCCTGAGCCGCAAGGGTCTTGATGCAGACGTTCAGGAGCAGGCTACACTCGATACTGAAGAAGGTTCAATCATTATTAAGAACGAAACTTTCCGCAAAAAGTAATTAAATATGAACCTGGTATAAAAGCAAAACGCCCTCACTTCACAGTGAAGGCGTTCTTTTTGGTATTAGTTTCCTTTAAGGTAAAAAGATTGTATTCAGGATAACGATGCAAAGATAGACATATTTTTCGAAACGAACGAATCTTTTTATATGTTTAAAAACATATTTTGTGAATTATTGCTTTTAAACGCAAATTATCGCTCTCAAAACAAAATTATCTGCCAGATAATTTCGGTACTTACAATTAAATTTGTATCTTTGCACCATAATATTAAAAATTATTCTTTTTATTGAATTATGGCAATTAATGAAGAAAACAAATTGGAAGAGAAGAAAAGTATCTCTTTCGTAGAACAGTTAGTTGAGGAAGACCTCAAAGAAGGCAAAAACGGAGGACGAATTCAGACTCGTTTTCCGCCAGAGCCTAATGGTTATCTGCATATCGGCCATGCCAAAGCTATCTGCATGGATTTTGGTGTTGCAGAGAAATATAATGGTGTTTGCAATCTTCGTTTTGATGACACCAACCCTAGCAAGGAAAATAATGAATATGTAGAAAATATTCTTCAAGACATCCAGTGGCTTGGTTTCAAGTGGGGCAATATCTACTATGCTTCCGACTACTTTGAGAAACTTTGGGACTTTGCAGTCTGGATGATCAAGAAGGGCAATGCATATATTGATGAGCAAACTGCTGAAGAAATTGCACAGCAGAAGGGAACCCCTACCTCACCAGGCACTGCTAGCCCATATCGTGATCGCCCAATCGAAGAAAGCCTTGCTTTGTTTGAGAAGATGAATACTCCTGAGGCCATAGAAGGCAGCATGGTGCTTCGCGCAAAACTCGATATGGCGAATCCAAATATGCATTTCCGCGATCCTATCATGTATCGTATCATCCAAACTCCTCATCACCGTACAGGAACAAAATGGCATGCATATCCTATGTATGATTTCGCTCACGGACAGAGTGACTACTTTGAAGGGGTAACCCACTCTATCTGTACATTGGAATTTGTACCTCACCGTCCGCTTTACGATAAGTTCATCGACTTCCTGAAGGAGAAGGACGGAACTGCAGATGTATTAAACGACAATCGTCCACGACAGATTGAGTTCAACCGATTGAACCTTACTTATACAGTAATGAGCAAGCGTAAGCTTCACCAGCTGGTTGATGAGAAACTGGTTATCGGATGGGACGACCCACGTATGCCTACTCTTTGCGGAATGCGCCGTCGCGGTTACTCTCCTGAGAGTATTCGTATGTTTATCGACAGTATCGGTTATACTAAATTCGATGCTCTCAACGATATGGCCTTACTCGAAGCATCTGTAAGAGAAGACTTGAACAAGAAAGCTTGTCGTGTGAGTGCAGTACTTAATCCAGTTAAACTCGTAATCACCAACTATCCGGAAGGTGAATCAGAGGAAATGGAAGCAATCAATAATCCAGAAAATGAAGCTGATGGCACACACACCATCACATTCTCTAAGAATCTCTGGATAGAGCGTGCTGACTTTATGGAAGATGCTCCTAAAAAATTCTTCCGAATGACACCGGGTAAAGAAGTTCGTCTGAAGAATGCTTACATCGTTAAGTGCACAGGATGCACAAAGGACGAAAATGGTGTTATCACTGAGATTCAGGCAGAATACGATCCTATCAGCAAGAGCGGCATGGAAGGTGCCAACCGCAAGGTTAAGGGTACATTGCATTGGGTATCAGCAGATCACTGCGTAAAGGCAGAGGTGCGCGAATACGACCGTCTCTTTATGGTAGAAAATCCATCTGCTGATGAACGTGATTTCCACGAGTTGCTCAACCCAGACAGCTTCCACGACTATCCTAACTGCTATGTTGAGGAATATGCAGCCAACAAGAAGCCAGGTGAATATCTCCAGTTCCAGCGTATCGGTTATTTCATGGCCGATCTTGATTCAACTGCAGAAAAACCTGTATTCAACAAAACCGTTGGTTTGAAGGATACATGGGCAAAACAGAATAAATAAATCACCTATATCTGTCTCAGTTTCAACAGCTGAGACAGATATTATTTATATTCAAGATAACAAATGAATACAGCAGATCTTTTTCTTTGGATACTCGACAATTTAAATTATTGGGTAGTAACCCTTTTCATGGCTATCGAGAGTTCATTCATCCCATTCCCATCAGAGGTGGTTGTGCCGCCTGCAGCTTGGAAGGCTATGGATCCTGATAGCGGAATGTCGTTTATTCTAGTTATCGTATTTGCCACCATTGGTGCCAATATCGGTGCACTCATCAACTATTATTTAGCCAAATGGGTAGGCCGTCCTATCATCTATCGTTTTGCAGACAGCCGCATCGGACATATGTGCCTGATAGACCGCCAAAAGGTAGAAGTTGCAGAAGAGTATTTCCGCAAGCATGGAGCCGCATCAACAATCTTTGGGCGCTTGGTACCAGCTGTTCGCCAATTAATCAGCATTCCAGCCGGTTTGTCAGGTATGCATGTAGGCAAATTCTTGCTCTATACCACTATTGGTGCTGGCGTCTGGAATACTGTTTTAGCAACCATCGGTTGGGGTATTTACCAATATACAGACTATAAAACAACTCAAGATGTATATCAGCAGGCATTAAAGTATAGTCATGAGCTCGGTTACATCATCTTGGCTCTTGCCGTTGTTATTGTAGCTTTCCTTGTATACAAGGGGCTCAAGAAGAAATAAGTCATTATAGGTTACATATTAAATCCTCTACGAAATCTTCAATAGAATTCGTAGAGGATTTTTTATGAGAACAGGTTATTACTTCACTAAATACTTGAGTATTTGTCATGTAAAGCTGCTTATTAATAAGGTAAAAACACATAGATTAAATAGTCATACCAAGAAGTTTTATCTGTTTAAGAATCAGGTTCTATTCAATTGCTGCCTACTGCCAGCAAACAAATACATTTAGTTCCTTAAACCAACAGATACGTTATCTCTAACCATTCAATATATTAGTTGTAGAATTCTAAAACAATAGTATCCAGGATATAAAGATACTCATGAACATAAACTACAGGTATTTAAATCCATCTTTGAATAAGACGGAAACTCCTTAAAAGAGTTTAAAGAATAGGGAAAAGAAATAAAGGGTGAGACTTCTCCCACCCTTTATCTGATATATAATAAAAAAGTTTATCTAAAGTAAATTACAAACGTTTAGAGTTTTTTCATCTCTTCTTTCCATGCAGAATAAGCCTCGAGATAAGCCGAACGGTTAGCCTCATCAGGATCAATGACTGCAAGTTTCTTCAATGAAGCAAAAGCCTCATCATGATCCTTATAGATACCGGCACCAATACCAGCACCCTTAGCAGCACCTGCACTGCCATCAGTCTCATAAAGTTCGATTGTAGCACCACTAACACCCGCCAAGGTATCTCGGAACAACGGACTGAGGAACATATTAGCCTTACCTGCATGAATATTCTTGATTTCCATACCCATCTGCTGCATGATTTCCATTCCATAGCAGAAACTGAAGACGATACCCTCTTGTGCAGCACGAACAATATGAGCACGATTATGCTTATTAAAGCTGATGCCACGAATAGAACAACCAACTTCCTTATTCTCTAATACACGCTCTGCTCCATTACCAAATGGGATAATCTTAACACCATCACTACCTATTGGCACAGATGCTGCAAGATCATTCATATCCGCATAGCTTACATCTGGAGTGATATTTCGATGAACCCACGCATTCAATATACCAGTTCCATTGATACACAACAATACACCAAGACGGTCAAGGTCTGTTGTATAATTAGCATGAGCAAAAGTATTGACACGGCTCTTTGGATCATAGTTAACATCACCCAATACACCATATACAACTCCTGATGTACCTGCAGTACTTGCAATTTCACCCGGATTGAACACATTCAGACTCACAGCATTATTTGGCTGGTCACCGGCACGATAAGATATTGGTGTACCTTCTTTCAGACCAAGTTCTTCAGCTGCCGCTTTACTTACTACACTCTGTACAGAGAATGTAGGAACAATATCAGCCAGAATGCTTTCATCGAAGCCAAAGTAATCAAGCAGGAATTTAGCAGGTTTCTTCTGGGTAAAATCCCACATCATACCTTCAGAAAGACCGCTGATAGTTGTCTTTACTTCACCAGAAAGCTTCATTGCAAGATAGTCACCAGGAAGCATGATCTTATCAATCTTGTCAAACAGTTCCGGTTCATTTTCCTTTACCCAAGCAAGTTTTGATGCAGTAAAGTTTCCTGGAGAATTGAGCAGATTACGCAAGCAGAAGTCCTCACCTAAATCATGAAAAGCCTTCTCGCCATAAGGTACGGCACGCGAGTCGCACCAGATGATACCAGGACGCAAAACCTGCTGATTCTTATCTACACAAACCAAACCATGCATCTGGTAAGAGATACCAATAGCAAGGATATCCTCACCCTTGGCACCAGATTCCGCCATGATTTTCTTAAGCGCCAACTTAGCATTGTCCCACCACATCTGAGGGTCCTGCTCTGCCCAACCGGTCTTTACAGCTATAATTGGGGCTTCATGATCCGGATAGAATGCAGAAGCTACAATTTCACCATTGTCAACATCAGTAAGTGAAGCCTTTACAGAACTTGAACCTACATCAAAACCTAATAAATATCTACTAGCCATAGTTTATTCGTTTATATGTTTATTATTTATAATTTTTCGGTTATAGCCTTTTTATAAAGTCTACATATATTACGAACATACTACAACATTCCCCTTAGAAAAAAAAATATTTAAAACATTTCGTCATTAAAAAGACTTTGAGGAGTGCTATCACCAGCCTTATTCTCCTCTTCATTACTCTTTTCTAATACAGAAGATGAAAAATTGAACATTAGCTGCTGTACAGCCTTTGAATCAAAGTTGAGATGATATACACCATACCCTTTACCTTTCTCTATAAGCGATTGTGGGTCTTTAGCGCATCTAGTGAGATATTGCGTAACATAGCCATGTACATCCTTATAATTCAAAGGTGTAAAAATAGAATTACAAGTATTATATACATGGCGAGCTATTTTTTCTACTTTTAGCCCCTTACTGCCTGCTGCTAAAAGAACATTGAATATCTCCTGATCAAGTTTCATATAATAATCTTAACAATCGTCCCCTTTTTCAAGAAAGAACATAAAATGAAAAAACCGCGGTTACTCACTTACAAGCAACCGCGGCTCTTTGAAAATAAACCTTATTTAAGCGAGAGCAACCTTATTGTCCTCATCCTTAATCTTACCCTCTTTGAAGAGCCAGCCGATACCAAGGATTACATCCTCTGTACTGATATTAGCAGCCTTAGCAATCTCTGCTACAGTGAGAGCCTTCTCTGAAGCTGCCAATGCCTGATATACATCACCAGCTCTAAAACCAGCGTTCTCTGCGTTCAAGTAAAGAACGTCCTTCTTAGTTGTAGTTTCCTTCTTTGCTGCAGGAGCCTTCTTTGCTACTGGAGCCTTCTTTGCTGCTGCCTTCTTTGCAGCAGTCTTAGTTGTCGCTTTCTTTTCTACCATGTTTTAAGAATTTTATGATTCTATTGAGCTTCATTTTGTCGGCTCAACCTTAATATCTGCTGCAAATTTATAACTTTTATTTCGAAATAATGTTAGAAAAAGAGAAAAAACAACCATTTATTAACAAAAGTGCTGCATTTCTTGATTTACGTCAAGAGACACAGCACTTTATTTACTAAAAATCAACTACTTATTATAAATAATTGAATATTTCATAAGGCATTTAAATCATATATTTGCTGATACAAATACCTTTATTCCGTCTTTTTATTCTGCCTTCAAATCAAGCTTGATTTCCAATTCATCCAACTGCTTAGGATCAAGTTCAGAAGGAGCATCGAGCATTACATCGCGACCAGAGTTGTTCTTTGGGAAAGCAATACAATCACGAATACTGTCGAGACCTGCCAAAATACTGACAAAACGGTCTAAACCGAAAGCAAGACCTGCGTGAGGTGGTGCACCATACTTGAAAGCATTCATCAGGAAACCAAACTGTGCCTCAGCACGCTCTGGAGTAAAACCAAGAACCTCGAACATCTTCTCCTGCAGCTTAGTATCGTGAATACGGAGAGAACCTCCACCTACTTCAATACCATTGCAAACAAAGTCGTATGCCTTGGCACGAACCTGCTCAGGATGCTCATCGAGCAATGGGATATCATCAGGATTTGGCATAGTGAATGGATGGTGCGTAGCCATCAGGCGCTGCTCCTCATCGCTCCACTCAAAGAGAGGGAAGTCAATAATCCAAAGACACTTGAATACGTTCTTATCACGAAGACCAAGACGGTCACCCATTTCCAAACGTAAATAGCAAAGCTGAATACGTGTCTTGTTAGCATTATCACCGCTCAAAATCAAAACAAGGTCACCATCCTTGGCTCCCATTACGGTCTTGATTTCAGCAAGTTCCTCTGGAGAATAGAACTTATCGATGCTACTCTTTACAGTACCATCAGCATTATACTTGATATATACCAATCCCTTGGCACCGACCTGAGGACGCTTAACAAAATCAGTCAATTCGTTCAACTGCTTACGACTATAATCAGCGCAGCCAGGAACACAGATACCACCGATATACTTAGCCTCATCAAATACAGAGAAATTACCCTTGCCTGTGAAAGCATCTTTCAATTCAACAAATTCCATACCGAAGCGCAAGTCTGGTTTATCACTACCAAAACGGCGCATAGCTTCGTGCCAGGTCATCTGCTCCAACTTAGGAAGTTCTACACCACGAATCTCCTTGAACAAATGGCGAGCCATTTCCTCGAAAAGGTTGATAACATCATCCTGATCAACAAAACTCATTTCACAGTCAATCTGTGTAAACTCTGGCTGACGGTCAGCACGAAGGTCCTCATCACGGAAGCACTTGGCTATCTGGAAATAGCGGTCGAAACCAGCAACCATCAAGAGCTGCTTCAAAGTCTGAGGGCTCTGTGGAAGAGCGTAGAACTGACCTGGATTCATACGAGAAGGAACCACAAAATCGCGGGCTCCCTCTGGTGTACTACCAATAAGAATAGGTGTTTCAACCTCCATGAAGTTCTGTGCATCGAGGAAGTTACGAATCAAGATGCACATACGATGGCGCAATTCCAAATTCTTGCGCACAGCAGGACGACGCAAATCAAGATAACGATACTTCATTCGGATATCATCACCACCATCAGTATTATCTTCGATAGTGAAAGGAGGAGTCTGACTCTGAGAGAGTACATTGAGTTCCTTCACCAGAATTTCGATGTCACCAGTATCCATTTTAGGATTCTTGCTCTGTCGTTCACTTACTACACCCTTTATTTGAATGCAGAATTCACGACCTAGCTTGTTAGCTGCATCACACAAGTCTTTGTTATCAGCCTCGTTGAAGACCAACTGTGTGATACCATAACGGTCGCGCAAATCGACGAATGTCATACCACCCATCTTTCTTGAGCGCTGTACCCAACCAGCAAGTGTCACTTCCTTGCCGGCATCAGAGAGACGTAACTCTCCACACGTATTACTTCTGTACATACCTTATTATATTATATTATTATTTTCCAAAGTGCAAAAGTACAACAAATAACGGAAAGGACAAAATAAAATCGCGAAAATATTATTAAAAATATCTTCGCGACCCTATTAATGTGACCAAAAGTCACAGATATACATATTAAATGGTTTTATCTCTGCTTTTTTAGAGATTTATTTCTTCATTCGTTTGAAAGCTTGACGATGAAAACGTTCCTCAGCCTTAATGACACTAAACACCTTATTAGGTGGCAAGATGGTCATAAATCTAGAATGATACTCTTGCTGCAACTGTTTCAGCTGAATATCCAACTCATCCTGTCTTCTGATTGCTTCGGCACAAGCCTCATTATCATTCGGATTCACATGACGGAAGCGGCGCATTTCATCGAATATCATACGCATTTTCTTGCCCATCTGTCGATAAACCGGGAAGAATTTAGCAGCTTCACTCGGCGTAAGACAAGCATTAGTCGTAATAAATTGTTCCAATTCTGCCTGAAACCTTTTAGGATCAAATCCACCATGATGTTTTCTACCCTGAGGCTGTGAAGCAAGCGAAACCAGACTAATCATCAGTATAGCTAAAAGCGCAAGAAACCTATGTTGCATTATCTTTATCATACCTTATCTTTATTTTTAAATCTTTATCTGTAGACAAAAAGAAATACCAACCATTAATTTTCTGCAATCAGCGATGCATAGATAGTTTCATTATCCATCATCGTATAATCGGCCATCTCATTAAAAGTAGCATCCTCATTATTATTCACAGCACCTTTCTGAACCATGTGGTCCACATGGGCCATAGCAGGCTTGCTGCTTCCCATATATTTCAGCGCCACGACCGAGCCACCTCCCATCACAGCTAATACAGCAACAGCCGCTGCAATTTTTCTAAGCGGCATACGCTGCCACAGGCTAGGCTGCATGTGAATGATGCGGGGTTCCTGCTCCGGCAAATTTGCCATCACCCTATCAGTAAGCTGGTCAAAATAACCAGCCGGCACCTGGAAATGGTTTTTCTTACCAAAACGGCTATTTAATATATTGTCTTCTTTTAACATATATCTTATTCCTTTCTTTTTTACTTTATTATATAGACGAGAAATATCCTAAAAGGTTTAATCCTTACGATTGAAAAAACCGGTTATTTTTTTCACTGCAAGATGATAGGAAGCTTTCAGAGCGCCTTCGCTTGTTGACAGCACCTTGCTCATCTCTGAATATTTCATATTATCATAATATTTTAGAGTGAAAACTGTGCGCTGTACATCGGGCAGTTGGGCTACAGCCTCTTGCAATTCTGCCTGAATCTGGTCTCCATCAAAATAATCGTCTGCCAGAAGACGAGAAGCTAAGCTCGGTTCGTCCTCGGTACTGACATTAACCATTTGTTTCTTGCGTCTCAAGAAATCAAGCGCTTCGTTAACGGCTATACGATAAAGCCATGTTGAAAGCGAAGACTTCCCCTGAAACGAATCCAGATTGGTCCAAGCCTTGACAAAGGCATTCTGCAACACATCATCAGCATCATCATGATCTATAACGATATGGCGAACCTTCCAATACAACGACTCGCTATACTGACTGACCATTACAGCAAAGCCTTCGCGTTGGGTCTTAGGATCCTTGAGCATCGCCAAAAGTTCTTTATCCTTCATCATTGCTTTTATAAATGTGTTGTTTATAGATATTTCCTCAACATATCGAATATTACCGCATCAAATCCATACACATCAGAATATTCAGCTATTCTGCCTCCCGCAAACGGATAGAGCGTATAATAGGTTATGAAGAGAGGTACTTGTGGATTCACTTTAACGTTGCTCACAACAAGTTTTTTATTGGCAAGCGAATCTGCAGTCATCGAATAGTATATTTTTTCCTTCAGTTTCTTATTTTTATCAGCCAATAGGAAGACTGCGAAATCGTAAGGTTTTTCTATTCTGACGCATCCGTGTGAAACGCCTCTATCTTCTCGTCCGAACACTCCCTTGCTGTTAGTATCGTGCAGGAAGACCGAGAAATTATTATCAAAACGGAAGATGATTCTTCCCAAAGCATTACCCTTTCCTCCCCGCTGTGCAATACCGTAAGCTCCAGAAAGAAGCATGGAACGAGTCACCCTGTCAAGATCAACTTCCTTACCAGTTGCCACTTCCCTCACATAGTAGTTGCGCGAATGAAAGTAAGCATGATTACCCACACGATGCATCATATCATGGATAACAATGCTACGGGGTACAAACCACTGGGGATTCAGCTCCATACGTTTGATATGACTGTTCAAAATCGGCGTCTTTGTCTTATTAGCTCCACATCCTATACGCATCGAGAGCGTATCCTGATGATCGATAGCCATCAGATGAAACGATGGAATATTCACGACTACGTATTTTTCGTGTTGCCAAGGATTATCATACTGTCTCCAGCGACATCGTTCCATATTGCAAATGATTTTATTTCTCATGGCTTTGCTCAAGCCACCAGCCTTCAATTTCTCCATCAGCTGATAATAGAAAGGATTCTTTGGCTGCACTTCCTTCAAGAAGGAAGCCAAAGAGTCACATCTAATCATTTGCATAGCCTTAAGATAAAATGCATCATCAGCATGTGCCATTTTCACATCAAACAGACCTCTGAACCGTACAGGTCGCTTGGTACTATCATAAGGATTGGGAGCAAGAGTATCTAAACGGTTGAAAACAAAACTAGGATTCATAAATCCAAAATTCTGCCCCATCGTATATCTGAAGTAAGCCTTGGTCAAGCGATACTCCAGTCGGGCTATCACTTGATTAATCTGATTATCAGCTGAATCTAGATTTAAATCTCGTAACCTGTCAATATCTCGGGCAATAGCATCCACATAGAACCGACGTTTATCAAATCCCATATCCGCTACGGAACGCAGGCAAGTCACCAGAGAGTCAGCCTGACTATTTACCCCATGACGTGTAATCCAAAGCAGACTACCTTTATTCTGGTAATATCGAGGGGTATGCAAATCGGCAGCATGACGATCTTTGTCGTTTCGCATGATACTATCCAACAGATTTCTTATAACCTTTGAATTAATAGCAAAAGCCGAAGAACGAGAGTTTTTGAACTCATCTAACGATAAATGAGAATTGCTGTTTGGTACTTTGTCGTGGCAAGAACAGAACATCAAACAGCAAAAAATGATAAGTAACGAAGTATGAAAGAGCTTCACTTTCTGATTAAAGTTTAACGGCATTCTATGGCCTCTTCAATATCATTAATGCTTCACACAAATTTTGCGCGTAAAGCTATTCCCCACCTTTACAATATAGATACCATCAGCCAGCGGCACGTTTACTCTCTTGTCATTACCTTCTATTCGGAAAGTCTTAATTGTAACACCTGCCACATTATATATTCTCACCACCTGTCCGCTAGCACCTGTGATATGCATCACACCACCAGCATAGTTCAAGTTGATGTCTGCCACATCTAAGTCTGCCCATTCTATATTTCCCTCGTTAGCCATAGCAACAGAAGGTATAGAAAGTGCAAACATTGCAATTGCTAATATCGAAAGTAAAGTTCGTCTCATAAATTTCCAAGTTTCGTTATAACCTATTGTTCTTTCTGCAAAGATATATAAAAAAAAGGAAACTCACCATCTTCCCGACGATAAGTTTCCTAAAAATTAGCTTTTTTAACCTTTCATCAGGAAAAAAGAACCTAATTCACATTATTTTCTAAAACAACCACCACTTTACATGATGCCATCAGCGCGAAGTTTCTGCTGCCATTTCCATGCAGAAGCCAACACGTCCTCAAGCTTAGCCTCAGCCTTCCAGCCGAGCACCTTGTTCGCCTTGGTGCAATCGCCCCAAATCTTCTCGATATCGCCCTCTCTTCGTGGACCATACTTCCAATTCAGTTTTACACCAGTCGCCTTTTCAAAAGTCTCAACAATCTCGAGTGTTGAGTTTCCATTACCTGTACCGATATTGAAATATTCAATAGGCTCTGTTTCCTTATCAAGAACACGTGCCATTGCTGCAACGTGAGCCTTTGCCAAGTCTACAACATAAATGTAGTCGCGGATACAGGTTCCATCAGGAGTATCATAATCATTACCAAAGATAGTGAGTTCCTTGCGGATACCCATAGCTGTCTGAGTAACATATGGAATCAAATTGTTTGGCACACCATTTGGCAACTCACCAATTTCTGCAGAAGGATGTGCACCGATAGGGTTGAAATATCTCAACACAATGCTCTTGATGGCTGCACCACTATGAATATAATCTGCAATAATTTGCTCATTGATTTCCTTAGTATTGCCATAAGGTGAGGTAGCCTTCTGATGAGGAGCCTCTTCTGTTACAGGCAAATTCTCTGGCTTCGGTTGACCATAAACGGTACAAGAAGAAGAGAAGATGATACCCTTCACCTGATACTTTGGCATAAGTTCCAAGAGATTGATAAGCGATACGATATTGTTGCGATAATACAACAAAGGTTTCTGTACGCTCTCGCCTACCGCCTTGCTGGCAGCAAAATGAATAATACCCTCAATATCAGGATACTTCTGGAATACAGCCTCGGTAGCAGCCTTGTCGCGCAAGTCAACCTGCTCAAAAGCAGGACGAATGCCTGTAATCTTCTCAATGCCATCGAGTACTTCAATCTTTGAGTTTGAGAGGTCATCTACAATAACAACATTGTAGCCAGCCTGCTGCAACTCTACAGTAGTATGGCTACCAATGAAGCCTGTACCACCTGTAACAAGAATAGTTTGTTTCATAATCAAATATAGTTAGTTTGAAGAATTATTTTATTTCTTCTGCAAAAGTACTGCAAAAATCTGAAAAACAGAAAGATTTTTCAAAAAAAACACCTTTTTCCTTTGTTTTATCTATTATTTATACTATCTTTGCAGAAGATAAATAGTCAAAAGGCTCTAAGAAAATGGAAAAAAACATGAAACATTATAATATAGAACAAAACATGAGATATTTGCAGTTGCTCTCTCAGTCGTTCCCAACAATAGCAGAGGCGAGTACTGAGATTATCAACCTGCAAGCCATCCTCAATTTGCCAAAGGGTACCGAGCATTTCCTTGCCGACATCCATGGTGAGTATGAGGCCTTCCTGCATGTTCTGAAAAATGCATCAGGAAATATCAAGCGTAAGGTAAACGAACTCTTCGGCAATACCCTTCGCGAACAGGAGAAGCGAGAGCTCTGTACTCTTATTTATTATCCAGAACAGAAACTGGAACTCGTCAAGCAGAATGAACCAGATATCGATGACTGGTACCACATCTCCTTACACCAGCTGGTGGCAGTATGCCGTGATGTTTCCAGCAAATATACCCGAAGCAAGGTACGCAAGTCACTGCCATGCGATTTCTCTTACATTATCCAGGAACTTTTGCACGAGCATACTGAAGATCATGACAAGGCTGCCTATGTCAATGTCATTGTCGATACGATTATCAGCACAGGCAGAGCTGATGATTTCATTATCGCAATCGCCAAGGTTATCCAGCGTCTTGCTATTGACCAGCTCCATATTTTGGGCGACATCTACGATAGAGGTCCGGGGGCTCACATCATTATGGATCAGATGCGCCACTACCATAGCTGGGACATCCAGTGGGGTAATCACGATGTACTATGGATGGGAGCAGCTGCCGGCAATGATGCCTGCATCTGTAATGTGATTCGTCTTTCCTTGCGTTACGCCAACCTCTCTACAATAGAAGAAGGCTATGGCATCAACCTCGTGCCGCTCGCTACTTTTGCGATGGAAACCTACAAGGATGATGAATGCAAAGAATTTCTGCCTAAACTCAGCGGAGGTGCAGCTGCAATGGATGAAAAGACCCAACGGCTCACCTCTCAGATGCACAAGGCTATAGCTGTCATCCAGTTTAAATTAGAGAGCCAGCTCTTTAAGAAGCACCCGGAATGGAAGATGAAAGGACGCTGTCTCTTTGACCATATCGATTACAAGAAGGGCAAGGTAGAGATTGACGGAAAAGAGTATGACATGACTTCCTGCCACTTCCCTACCATCGATCCGGACAATCCAGACAAACTATCTGAAGAAGAGGAAATTCTGATTCATAAACTGCATCATTCGTTTATGGTCTGCGAGAAGCTGCACAAGCATATCAAGGTTATGCTGCAGCATGGTTGCATGTACGCTATATTCAACAACAACCTGCTTTTCCATGCTTCCTGTCCGCTCAACGAAGATGGTTCATTAAAAGAGGTAGAAATCTATCCAGGCAAGAAATTCAGCGGCAGAGCCCTGATGCATCATACAGGCATGCAGATACGTACGGCTTTCCAATCAGATTCTGATCCGAATGAAAAGGAATATGCCATCGATTATTTCATCTACCTATGGTGCGGTCCTGACAGTCCGCTCTTCGACAAGAGTAAGATGGGCACCTTCGAGCGCTATTTCATTACCGATAAGGAGACTCATAAAGAAGAGAAGGGATACTACTTCCTGTTGCGCGATAACGAACAGGTTATCGACCATATTATGGATGAGTTTGGGGTAACCGGTCCTAACCGCCATATCATCAATGGGCACGTGCCCGTTCGCACAACCAAGGGCGAGAACCCTATCAAGGCAAACGGTAAGCTGATGGTTATCGATGGAGGTTTCTCTAAAGCCTACCACAACGAGACTGGCATTGCCGGCTACACCTTAATATATCACTCCCGCGGATTCCAGCTGGTCCAGCACGAACCATTTACGAGTATGGAAGATGCTATCAAGCGAGGTACCGACATCAAGAGTATTACACAGATTGTAGAAATGTCGAACCGCCGAATGCTGGTAGCCGACACAGATATAGGTTGCGAACTCCGTAAGCAGATAGAAGACCTGAAGGAGCTTCTCTATGCTTACCGACATGGTTTCATCAAGGAATCAGAAAGGAAGAAGTAAAAGCCCCGCTAAAGAAAAAGCCCCCGATGCATGTTGCATCGGGGGCTTTTTTTCAGAATTTTCTGAACCGTAATCTCAGAGTTTTACTCTTCAGTTGCATCTTGCTTCCTGTCATTATCTCTTTGGCAAAATGTTCATTCAGATGATTGATGCCACAGGCACGCAAAGAATCATTCATTTGGGTTAGAAGTACATCGCCTCCATAATCTTCATGCCATTTATTACGATAAACAGATGTAATCAGCAAGCTGTCAGAGGTTTGCTCAAAACGAAGATAAAATCCTCTACCATCACTAAAATAATCATAATCAGAAACCTGAATCAGCTTATACTGGCAGCCCCAGAACACACGCTTATCTGCAAAACTGCACGAACCACCTGTAGCTAGAGTATCTACCTGCTCCAGATGCCAGAAGCCATCCAAATCGCCATTCTGGCTTGTTTCTACCTCGCATGAACAGAGAGTGAACACCATCATGGCAAGGAAAAATATTCCTATTATCTTTTTCATATTTCCTACTCTATCCTATTATTATTTATTTTTTCGTCAGCAATCCACGTTTACTGATGGTTATCTGCATACCGGCATTATGTCCCAGCATCTTTTCGCTTCCGAAATCCATCGCATAGCCTGCCTTCAACTGCCATTGATGTGGAAAATCGTAATGACCCTCTACCAGAAAACTTACATTATGATGCTTTTTTGTAAACGGGTTGCTATATGTACCCCAACCTTTCTGATAGGTGCCTAATATACGATAGCCCAACCGCTGAGCAGGCTGACCATCGAAGCCCAGATGATAAGCTATGAAACGGTTGTTTCTGATATCAATACATCCGTCATTATTATAAATAGGCGAACGATAGAGTGGATTTCCTATCACCTGTCCCCAATGCTGCCATCCAGGATAGATGCTGTGGTTATAATAATCATCAGTACCCGCTATATGGTCTGAAATACCCGATGTACGGTCGTGATTATAAGGACCACTCTGGTATTTAGTATAGAGATACTCTAATACTACGTTTTTCAGCCAGCGCGAATACTTCAGATTCAGTTCGAAGCCTAGCATGATGTCCTTCAGCGAATACATGAAGAAACGGCGTTTTACTTTCTTATTCCAGTCTGCGCCCTCACCATATCCATTATAGTCGAGGAGAAACATCTGGCTGTGATCTTCGAAATAATGATCGGCATAGATGGCAGCCTTCCATCTGTCAGCATCATAATTGATACGCACCAGCCAACTGCCCAACTGGTTGCCGGCAACATTGGCATAAGCCCCTTCACCTGCATCAGAGCCCGTTGCAGTGAGCGCATGCCAGAAGCCTGCAAGATTACGCTCTGTAGGAATTCGCACCATATTGCCATTTATTAAATGATACGCATTGCCGCCAAACTGAGCAACCATCTCCAAGCCCATTTCTATGCTGAGCGGACAGAAAGCGTTCTCATTGCCGATACGCAAGAAGCCAGCCTTGCTGTGATAGAGAATGTGGTCGCAATATTTAGTCTGCCGTTTCGTGAAATCGTGCTGCCAGCCATCATCTGTAGTCATACCATAAGCTAAATGACCTTTCAGCTGCAACCAGCCATTACCAAACGGAAGCGTCCAATATTCAGGAAGCGCCAGACGAACCTGAGGTATCGGGCGGGCATTAATACCCAGACACTGGCTTCCACTGGAAAGCGACTGATTTTTCATCTCCATCGGATATTCCTTAGCTCCCGCTGTCAGCACACCATAAAGCCATCGAGCCTCTACATAAGCCTGCTGTACTACAACATCGCTTGTATAGTTTACCGGAATAGCCACATCCACTCCATAGCCAACTGCCCAGCGACGAGCAGAATCAACAGAGAGTGGACGAACCAAACTTCCCCTGAGATAACCGTTATTCTTCTCTAAAGAACTTAATCCATGTTTATTTGCGTTAAGCCACAAAGGCGTTTTCCCATTCGAAAACGAACCTTGCATCTCAACACCATATTGTATATCTTCCCGAAGATCTATCTTCTCCGTGCCATCCTCCTCTTGCCACATATACTGTGCCATAGATGGGGCTGCCAGACTGCAAAGGGCAAAACATACACCTACCTTTATCTTATTCATAATTAAATCTATACTTTCAAGATAAAAACGTAATTATCTCTATTATATTGTATATATTCAGAAAAATAAAAAAAGAGCAACACTTGCCTCTCATTTTTTGAGAACAAGCATTGCTCTTTTAATTGAATTATCGTTTTATCCGAAGTTATCGTACATGATACTCTCAGGATCAACACCGAGAGAATCGAGATAATCGGTAACGGTCTTGATCAGCATTGGAGGTCCGCAGAGATAGTACTCGCAATCCTCTGGTGCCTCGTGATCCTTCAAGTAGGTGTCACGGATGCAGTTAACAGCAAATCCCTCGTAGTACTTCACGCCCTGAGCATCTGCCACTGGGTCCTTGCGGTCGAGTGAAAGATGGAAGTGGAAGTTAGGGAATTCCTTCTCAAGCTCCCAGAAGTCTTCCAGGAAGAATGCCTCACCCAATGCACGAGCTCCGTAGAAGAAGTGAAGCTCACGGTCGGTGGTGTGCAGAGTCTTGGTCATGTGCATAATCTGCGCACGCAATGGAGCCATACCGGCACCACCACCAATCCAGATCATCTCCTTGCCCGATGTGAAGTTAGGATGGAAGTCACCGTAAGGACCACTCATCATTACCTTGTCGCCTGGCTTCAATGAGAAGATGTAAGAAGAAGCAATACCTGTTGGTACGTTCTGGAATCCTACCTGTGGACGTGGCAAGAATGGAGTTGTGGCGATACGTACGGTCAGGGTGATGATGTCACCCTCGTCAGGATAGTTCGCCATAGAGTAAGCACGAACGGTAGGCTCTGGGTTGTGAGCCTTCAAGGAAAGAATGTTGAACTTCTTCCATGCTCCGATGTACTCCTCGCCAATGAGATCCTTGTCGAAGTCCTTGTCATAATCGATGCAGTCGTATGCAGGAATCTTGATCTGAGCGTAAGAACCCGGAACGAAGTCCATGTGCTCGCCTGGAGGCAGAGCCACCTTGAACTCCTTGATAAATGATGAAACGTTCTTGTTGGAGATAACCTCGCACTCCCACTCTTTCACGCCCATCACACTCTCAGGCACCTTGATCTTCAGGTCGCCCTTCACCTTGCACTGGCATCCCAGACGCCAGTGGTCCTTAATCTGCTTGCGGGTGAAGTGAGGCTTCTCTGAATCGAGAATCTCGCCGCCGCCCTCGAGCACCTGAACCTTACACTGGCCACAGCTTGCCTTACCGCCGCAGGCAGAAGGCAGGAAGATGCCGTTCTCATTCAGCGTAGTCATCAAACTGCTGCCCTGAGGCACGTTGATGGTCTTGTCGCCATTGATTTCGATATTTACATTTCCGCTAGGGCTCAGATACTTCTTAGCCACGAGCAGAATGATAACCAGCAGGAGAATCACCACGAGGAAAACTCCGATACTAGCCAATATAAATGATGTATTACCCATATCTATAGTCCTCCTATTTTAGATTTTCAAGCCTGAGAAGCAAAGCATAGCCATTGCCATGAGGCCTACTGTGATAAATGTGATGCCGAGTCCCTGCAATGGCTTTGGCACGTCGCAATACTGCATCTTCTCGCGGATGGCTCCCATCAGGACGATGGCGAGAGTCCAACCCAGACCGGAACCTACGGCATAAACGATGCTATCCCATACTGAGGTGATAGCCTGAGTATTGGTAGGCTCCATCAGGATGCGCTGCTGCATGAAGAGCGATGCACCCATGATGGCACAGTTTACGGCAATCAATGGCAGGAAGATACCCAGCGCCGCATAGAGCGATGGTGAGAACTTCTCTACAATCATCTCTACCAGCTGCACGATACCGGCGATGACGGCGATGAAGAGGATGAAACTCAGGTAAGTGAGGTCAACACCCAGAATGCCATCGGCGCTGAGCACCTTGGTCTGCAACAGGTAATCTACAGGCACGGTGATGAGCAACACGAAGGTTACTGCCAAGCCCAAGCCCAAAGAGGTCTTCACGTTCTTGGATACTGCCAAGTATGAGCACATACCCAGGAAGTAGGCGAAGATCATGTTATCGACGAAAATCGAACGGAAAAACAAACTTATTGCGTGCTCCATCTTACTTCTCCTCCTTATAAATATAGGCACGATGTACCCAGATTACACATCCAACGAGAATCAATGCCATGGCAGGCATGGTCATCATACCGTTGTTAACATATCCAAAGTCGTAAGCTCCCTCTGGAATCAACTGGAAACCGAGCAATGAGCCGCGGCCCAGGAACTCACGAACAGCACCCATAATCACGAGGATGAGGGCGTAACCCAAACCATTACCTATACCATCGAGGAATGAAGGCCAAGGCTTGTTCATCATGGCGAACGCCTCCAAACGACCCATCAGGATACAGTTGGTGATGATCAGACCCACATACACTGAGAGCTGCACGCTCACGTCGTAGGCGAAAGCCTTCAGCACCTGGCTCACGATGGTAACCAGGGCAGCCACTACCACCAGCTGGACGATGATACGGATGCGCTGAGGGATGGTGTTGCGGATGATGGAAATAATCACGTTAGAGAATGCCGTGATGATAGTAACGGCAAGTCCCATCACAATGGCTGGCTTCAGCTGGGAAGTAACAGCCAGGGCACTACAGATACCAAGCACCTGGACGAGGATAGGGTTGTCGCCGTTCAGTGGCTTGATGAATGCCTCCTTATTTTGTTTACTAAATAATGCCATTTTAATTCAGTTTATAATTTATAGTTTATAGTTTATAGGGGCTAGCGCCATAAGCAAGGTTGCCTCTATTAACTATTAACTATTAATTGTTAACTATTTTAAGAATTTAGCAAGACCTTCCTTGAGCATGGCATCCACACCGTTGGATGTCAATGTAGCACCGGTAACGGCATCCACATTGTTAGGGTCGCCGGCAGGAGCGTCTTTCTCAACGCCCAGAGCGATGCCCTCTACTCCATCCTTGTGAATCTTCTTGCCCTGGAACTTCTGCTGCCACTTCAAGTTGTCCTTGATTTCAGCACCGAGTCCGGCTGTCTCGCCTTCGTGGTTGAAATATACGCCATAGATGGTGTTGTTGTCGGCATCCACGGCGATGAAGCCTGAAATGCCGCCCCAAAGACCCATACCCTTTACGGAGTATACGGTCTTCTTCTGACCATCAATCTCGCACTCGTAATACTTCATGCCATCCTTCTCCTTCTCGTCCTTCACCACCTCTTTATATTTGGCAGCCGCAGTAGCGTTGTCAAGGTCGCGCAGGTTCAGGGAGTTGAGAATCTGCTTCTGAGTATCAAGAGTCACGTTGGCATCCTGTGTTGCCTTCAGTGAAGAAGACACGAATGCGAGCAGGAATGCCACGATTACCACGATGATAACCGAATAGATAATAGTATAGCTATTTGAATTTGTCTTCATATCTACATTCCTCCTACATTATTTAATAGCACGTTTAGCACGGCGTGAGATGTTGCCCTGAACTACACAGTAGTCGATGAGTGGAGCAAACATGTTGCCGAAGAAGATAGCGAGCATCATACCCTCTGGATAACCCGGGTTCATCACACGTACGATAACGGCGATGGCACCGATGAAGAATCCGTAGAAGTACTTACCCTTCTCGGTACGGGCAGAGGTTACAGGGTCGGTGGCCATGAACACGGCACCGAAGCAGAAACCGCCGAGAACGATGTGCTCATACCAAGCGATAGGTGTCATGCCGAGAGCCTGGAAGATGAGGGCCATCACGATGCCGCCTGCAAATACTGAACCCATGGTCTTCCAGGATGCGATGCCTGTCCAGAGAAGGATGATGGCACCGATGGCGATGGCGATGACTGAAGTCTCACCGATACAGCCAGGAATGAAACCGAGGATAGAATCGCAGAGACTAGCTGAAGGCATGCTGCCCTGAGCCAGCTGACCGAGAGGAGTAGCAGCTGTGAAGCCATCAGGCAGGGTGTTACCCAGACCGAAGATAGCGTCCTTAGCTACCCAAACCTTATCACCACTCATAGCCAATGGATATGAGAAGAAGAGGAACATACGGGCACCTACAGCCACATTGAAGATGTTCATACCGGTGCCACCGAAGATTTCCTTGCAGAAGATAACTGCGAAGGCGCACGCCAGGGCGAGCATCCACAACGGTGTAGAGATAGGAATAATCAACGGGATGATGATACCGCTGACGAGGTAACCCTCCTGGATTTCCTCGTGCTTCCACTGAGCCCAGGCAAACTCGATGCCGAGACCCACGATGTAGCTAACCAGCAACTTAGGAAGGACAGCCAGGAATCCGAAGCCGAAGACCTCGATGAAGCTGGCAGCATCCAGTGTGCCTGCAGCCTTGAAATTCTGGTATCCCACATTATACATACCGAAGAGCAATGCAGGAATCAGGGCGATTACCACAAAGCTCATGATGCGCTTCGAGTCGATGGAATCGTGGATGCTGGCTCCGCTCTTCGCTGTCGTATTAGGCACGTACAGGAAGCTCTCAAAACCGTCAAACACGCTCTCGAAGGCATGCAGCTTACCTCCCTCTTGGAAGTTAGGCTTTATCTTATTGAGATAATTTCTTAATGCACTCATTATTTAAATAATTAATAGTTAAAAGTTCATAGGGGTTTAGCAGCATGCTATCAACTATAAACTATCAACTGTAAACTAAAACTAAGCGTTCTCCTTGCGCAGGGTGTTCAGACCATCGCGTACAATCTTCTGCAATTCGAGTTTGGATGAATCTACAAACTCAGCCACAGCAAAATCTTCAGGGCTTACCTCGTAAATACCGAGCTGCTCCTGCTTGTCGATGTCGCCGGCGATGATTGCCTTGATGAGGTACTCACCATAGATGTCCATCGGAAGCACCTTGTCATACTCGCCGCTCATGATCATGTGGCGCTCACCGCCCTTGATACGGGCATCGAGATTATACTCCTTCTTCTTGCCGAAGAGCCAGGAGAGATATGAACGCGAAGTAGAGAACTGTTCGGTACGTGGAAGAATCCAACCCAGCATCTCGTCGTTGTCATCACCCTCTGGGATAGCTGTAATCTCTGACGTATGACCACCTACGAAATCGGCTGTAGTCGTTTTTACACCGGTAAGAGGATTACCATTGATAAGTCGCACATGGTCAGTAGCTTTCAGCTGATTGGCTACAAAACTGCTTAAAGGTGCACCCACCAGTACTTCTGCATAGCCAGGAGTCTTGATTTCACTACCAGCCACAGCCACAGTCTTGTGCAGGTCAACCTTACCTGTAAGGAAGAGTCTTCCGAAGAAGATAACCGATGCAGGATCAACTGTCCAAACCACCTCGCCCTTGTTTACAGGGTCGATGTTGTTCACCTGTACGCCTACATTACCGGCTGGGCAAGGACCGTCAAAGACATTGAGTTCTACGTTCTTAGCCTCGCCGAGCGCATTGCTGTGCTGGTCAACGCCAACGCCAAGATAAGTTTTCGCAATCTTGCTCAAGGCTGTCAAACCCGTCTGGAAAGCCTCTTCGTTGCCTTCGAGTTCAACCTCAAAGTCAGCAGCGAGCGGCATGTCGCGGAGAGCGGAAACGAAAATTGCCTTAGGCTTGGTGTCAGGAGTTGTGGACACGGCATAAGGCAACTGGTTGATGTATCCGAAGAGACCAGCCTCAAGCAGCGCCTGCTTGACAGCCTCACCGTCTAATGCATCAACGTTTTTCTTACCAAAATCCGTAGAGGTCTGTACTGCGTCGGCCTTCACCTTCACGCAGAGCACCTTTCGGCGCTCACCTCTCTCAATGGCGGTTACTTCACCGCTCACTGGCGAGGCAAACTTCACCTCCGGGCAAGCCTTGTTCACAAACAAGGCGTCTCCGGCATTGACATGATCGCCCTCGCGTACCACTACCTTAGGAGTCACGCCCACGAAAGCCGCAGGAACCAGCGCATATTCGCCAGCCTGAGCCACCTGGAGCGTTACATCCTTGGAAGCCTTACCCGTAAGGTTAATGTCCAAGCCTTTACGTAACTTAATTACATTTGCCATAACTACATTAAAAAATATTAAATATAAACTTATTAATCACTTCAAGATATATGCGTCAGCGCCCTCATCAAGACGCTATACTGGCCATCTGCCATAAAACATATATTTTATCTACTTCTATGCTGAAACTTCTAACGTGCTGCAAAAATAGTGAAAAAAAGTGATATAAAAAAGAAAAATTGTGTGAATTATTCGATTTTATGCCGAATTTTCCGTAATTTTGTCGCAAAATTCAAATTAGTAACATTTTTGTAAACTAGAGAAAGCAACTCTGAAACATTTAAAACATATCATCAATAGCATTATATGGACGCTGGCAGCTGTCTATTTTTTGCTTGTCGTACTGTTGCACGTGCCACCAGTACAGGCCTTCATCGGCTCTGAAGTAGCCGGTGCGTTGGCTCAGAAATTCGGCACTCAGGTAAGTATCGGAAAGGTGAACCTTGGCTTCTTCAACCGCATTATCATAGATGATGTCATGATGCTCGACCAGAAAGGTGACAGCATGATCTGTGCTTCGCGCGTATCAGCCAAGCTCGATTTCCTGCCGCTCAAGGATGGCAAGATTTCGGTTTCATCTGCCCAGCTATTCGGTCTCAACGCCAACATCTACAAGCAGGATGCCAAGAGCCCGATGAACATCCAGTTCGTGCTCGATTCGCTGGCTTCGAAAGATACCACCCGTCACACTCCACTCGACCTGCACATCGGAAGCCTGATTATCCGTCATGGTGCCGTTGCCTACAACCAGCGCGATATTGCGCCTAAGCCAGGCGTCTTCTCGCCGCAGCATCTGGGCATCAGAGACCTTTCTGCCCACATCATCTTAAGCCATCTCACCGATAAAGATATTCATCTGACAGTCAAGAAGATAGCGCTGAATGACAAATCAGGACTTCAACTCAAGAATCTGAGATTCAAACTCGATGCTGACCAGCAGCAAGCCTTGCTCAGAGACTTCAGCATCGAACTTCCCCACTCCCAGCTGCAGCTCAACGACCTGCGCGCAACCTACCGCATCGAGAACAAGCATATCGTGAAGCCTACACTCCAGTTTCAGGGTGGCATCAAGCCGTCCACCATCACGCTTGCCGATATTGCCTGCTTCGTTCCTGAGTTCAGCAAGTTCAAGGACGCTCTGCAGTTTCATCTCCAGTTCTCGGGCACCAGCACCTCAGCCCGCATCCATGACCTCGAGTTCAAGACTCAGAGCGGCAGTCTGCTGCTCCGGGCAAACGGCCGTGTGAGCGATTGGGACCGTATGCTGCGCTGGAAGGCCGACATCTCAGCCCTCAAGATATCAGGCGATGGCATCGGAGAGGTTTCCAGGAATCTGGGCAAACGCATCAGCATTCCGAAAGAAGTGTTACGCTTAGGCGACATATATTATATAGGTGAAGTCTATGGTGCAGGCAAGAAAGCAGGCACCCGCGGCCAGCTGAAGACCGGTGTGGGCGAAGTAGCCATCAAGGCCGAAAAAGCTGGCGATGAGCTCAAGGCAAGCATCAATACCCAGGGCATCAACCTGGGCCGAATCCTTGACAACAGGCAGTTTGGCATCCTGGCAGCCTCGCTTTCGGCTCACGGCAACAAGCAGCATTTCTACGCCAAGGGCAGCATTCCGCGCTTCGATTTCAACAAGTACAGCTACCGCAACATTCAGATAGACGGAAGCTATAAGCAGGGACTGGTAGAGGGAATCGCATCCATCGCCGACCCTAACGTCAACATCCAGGTAGAAGGCTCCTACTCCATTCCACGCAAGCAGTATGCCGCAACAGCCCATGTACAGCATCTGCTGCCAACCATCCTGGGACTGAAGGTTTCTGATAAGACCTACAGTCTCGATGACATCACCGTAAGCGCCAAGAACCAGGGCAAGGACAGCTATTTCGACCTCGAAGCCCCGTTCGCCAGCATCCACGTTGACGGAGAGTACGATTACGCCACCCTCGCCAAGAGTTTCACCAACCTGGTAGCCAGCAAGCTGCCAACCCTTCCGGGCATTGGCAAGGTAGACAGGAGTGCGAAGAACCATTTCACCTTCCAGGCAGAAATCACCTCTACCGAGATTCTGCAGCGCATGCTGGGCATTCCGCTGCAGATAGAGCAGCCTGTCTTTGCAGATGGATTCATGAACGATGCTGAGAAAACCGTCAACATCTACGCCAACGTACCTGGCTTCAACTATGGCGGCAAAGACTATCATGGAGCCAAAGTGCGCCTGCACACCATCAACGATTCGCTCAAGGTAGATGCGCAGATCAGACAGGGCAAATGGGGCGATAACGGTCCGGCTATCCACGTAAAGGCTGCCGCTGCCGACAATCATCTCTTTGCCAAGCTCTTCTACAACAACCATTCAGCAAAACTCCCTATCCAGGGAAACATCGATGCGAGGGCACAGTTCTTCAAGAACGAAGACAATGTTTCTACCGCCCACGTCAGCATACATCCGTCTGAAATCAGAATCGGCGGCACACCTTGGGAGGTTCATCCTTCCGACATCATCTACAGTAAGAACCGTCTGCTGGTAGACCATTTAGCCGTGAGCCACGATCAGCAGCACGTCATCGTTTCGGGTCTCGCTACACCCGAGAAGACCGATTCTATCGTAGCTGATCTGAAGGATGTAGATGTAGCATACGTGCTGAATCTCATCAATTTCCATTCGGTAGATTTCACCGGCAAAGCTTCGGGCAAGGCGGTAGTAAAGAGCCTGTTCAACGACCCGGATGCCTACGCCCAGCTGGATGTAAAGGAGTTTACCTTCGAAAACGGTCTGCTCGGTGTGCTCCATGCTGGAGTTAACTTCAACAAAGAGCTCGAACAGATTGACATTCACGCAGTTGCCGATGATGGTCCTGAGCATCAGACACTCATTAACGGATACGTCTCGCCTAAGCGCAACTATATCGACCTGGGTATTGATGCTCAGGGCACCAGCATGAAATTCCTTGAGAATTTCTGCGGCAGTTTCATGAATCAGGTAGAAGCCTGGGGCGATGGTCATCTCAATGTGGTGGGCGATTTGAAAAACATCAATCTCGTGGGCGACCTTACCGCTCACGGCAAGGTGCACCTCAAGCAGCTCAACACCGATTACACCTTCGATGCGCTCCATGCCCACGCTATCCCAGATGATATCCTCATAGAGAATGACACCATCTTCGACCGCAACCGCAACATAGCCATCCTGAGCGGAGGCATTCACCACAAGCACCTCACCAGGCTGAGCTACGACCTCGATATCAAGGCGCACAACTTCCTGGGCTTCGACACCCGCGAGTTTGGCGACAACACCTTCTATGGCACTATCTATGCCACGGGCGATGTGGGCATTCACGGCAAGAGCGGCGAAACCATCATCGACATCAAGGCAGAGCCGGAACCGGGCAGCATCTTTGTATATAATGTGGCAAGTCCGGACGCCATCAGCGACAAGAGTTTTATCCACTGGCATGAGATTGTGCCGGATATCATGGACAGTCTGCAGAACCCTTCAACCACCAAGCAGGTGGACGATGACATCGATTTCGAATCAGATATGCGCATCAATTTCCTGGTTAATACCAACCAGAACCTCACGCTCAAGCTGATGATGGATGAGCAGTCGGGCGATTACATCACCCTCAACGGCGATGGCGTGATTCGCGCCAACTACTTCAACAAGGGCTCATTCGATATGTTTGGCAACTATGTAGTTGATCATGGCACCTACAAGCTCACCATTCAGAATCTCATCAAGAAAGAGTTCGAGTTCATGCCTGGCGGAACCATTGCCTTCGGAGGCAACCCATACAATGCCCCACTCAACCTGCGGGCAAAATATACCGTCAACGGAGTGCCGCTGAGCGACCTTCGCATCGGCCGTTCGTTCTCTGGCAACAACATCCGCGTAGACTGTCTGATGGACATCACCGGCACGCCTCAATCACCAAAGGTAGATTTCTCTATGGACCTGCCTACGGTTAACAGCGATGCGAAGCAGATGATATATTCGATCATCAATTCTCAGGAAGAAATGAACCAGCAGGTGCTCTATCTTCTGGGCATCGGCCGATTCTACGCTCAGACCAACAACAACCAGGTGAGCGAGGATGGCGAACAGCAGAGTCAGACTTCGCTGGCGATGCAGAGCCTGCTGAGCGGCACAATCTCGCAGCAGCTGAACACCGTACTTTCCAACGTGGTGAAGAGCAACAACTGGAATTTCGGTGCCAACATATCTACGGGTGATGAAGGTTTCAACAATGCCGAGTATGAGGGCATTCTGAGCGGCAAGCTGCTCAACAACCGTTTGCTCTTCAATGGTCAGTTCGGTTATCGTGACAATCCGAATGCCACGCAGAGTTTCATCGGCGATTTCGACCTCCGTTACCTCATCTTCCCTAACGGCAACCTCGCCATACGCATGTACAATCAGACCAACGACCGCTATTTTACGCGCAACAGTCTGAACACGCAGGGTTTAGGTTTGATCATGAAGAAGGACTTTAACGGCTGGCGCGATTTCTTCGGCATCAAAAAGAAGAAGAAAAAGAAATAAAAGACAAAAAAGAGGGTGTGTCATAACCAGATGACTCACCCTCTTTTTATTTTCAGATAGCAGCCGCCTAATATGAGTCCAGTTAAGATTGTGTACGAACTCGTACACTTTTTCAAAATCAGGAAACAGAATATAGAAATTCCGATAATGTTAGAGATTGTTGAATGTTGAGTGGTCTATATGCCACGATGAAAAGGTGGCATATAGACCCTTGATTATATGGTGATATTCGTAATCTACATCTCCGCTTTCTGTTTTTTATGAATTGCTCAGATTCTTAATGATTTCTAAAGGCAGCTGGGTAGCCTTGGCAACCTGTTCGGCTGAAAGTCCCATTGCCAGCATATTCTTAGCTATTTCCAGGGCTTTCTGGTTCATACCTTTTTCCATACCTTCCGCAAGACCTTCTTGCTTACCTTTCGCCATACCTTTTTCCATACCTTCCTTCATACCAATTTCCATACCCTCGGCTATACCTTCACGCTTGGCAGTGTCTACGGAATTCTTGATGTCGCGATATGCCATCTTGCTGGTCTCGTACTCCCTCATTTCCTGCGGAGTAAACTTGGCAATCTCGGCTTCCTCGAAGAGGCGGTCGAAAACCTTGTCGCACAGCTCCTTCGGGCGCTGGGTAAGCTTATAGAGGTTCTTCAGAGCATAGAGCCACTTCTCGTAGAGCGTATCCAGTTCTTCCAGGGGTTTGTTGAACTTGGAAATCTCTACATAAATATATTCGAGTTTGTCGTAAAATACTTTGTGGGTAGCTGTGTCGCACAACTGCACATGATGGCGGATTTTCTCCTTGTCGAAAGCATCCTCGTTCATGTTGAAGTTGAGCAGGGCAACGGTATAGATATGATTGAGTTTGAAATCCCATTCATTCCCCTTGGGTGCCTGTTCGCGAATCGGGAAAGTAGAGTAGAAAAGGGCGCGATCCTTGAAATACGTCTGGTACGCATTCTGCATTTCTACGATGAACTTCTCGCCGTTATCGCCCTCGCAATATACATCAAAGATGGCTCTGCGGTCGGTATATACATCTCCCACGTGCTCTGGATTCAGATACGATACGTCCTTCACAACCTGTCTACCATTAAACAAGCTGTTGAGGAAGCAAATGAGCAAATCCTTGTTCATTGCCGTTCCAAAAATTCGCTTGAAACCGAAGTCGGTCAGCAAGCTGATGTATCTTTCTTCTACCTGCTTCATAATCATCTGTTTTAAAAATCCATGCCGCAAAGTTACGACTTTATTTTCATATCTGCAAGGGATTTCTGCGAAAAATTACGGAAAAAGTGAGAGATTGCGTTTTTCATGTAACAGGACAAGGGGCTATATGCCACGATGAAAAGGTGGCGTATAGACCCTTGATTATATGGTGATATTAGTAATCTAATATGCGAAACTTCAAGTTTTCTGCGTTAATATTTGTTTAAAAACCAGTCCTTTTTCGGTATCGTTAACTTCTTTTATCTGATAATTGTTTAACACAACATAAGACGGGATTCCCTACCCCACTTGCTTTTTTAGAGATTTCTACGGTAAGAAAAGAGGAAAAAGGGGACCCTCCTGAAAAAGGCACCCATTTCGGAACCAAAAATAAACGCTTAAAATATGTAAAAACGGGTAGAATTCTTAAAATATGTTTATAAAAAGCGAAAAACACCCTTCACCACCCTTCACCCGTAACTATTTGACACACAAAACCTTAAATAAAAAGGTGAAGGGTGAAGGTTTGAAAACTCTTTTTTATATATACGCGCGGCAAGGGAAAAATGAAAGGGGTACCCTAGGGTCAAAATTCGGAAAAACCCTAAAAAAAGAATATAATATAAGATTTAAAATATACCCTTCACCCTTCACCTCGTCACTTTTACGAAGTTTCGCTTCTTCCCTACTTCTTCTTCAAAATACCCCTACAAAAATGGACGCAAAAATACTGCGTTAAAAAGTTTAACCTAGGTTATTCTTTGTGAAAAGCGAGCTCTATAGAGCTCTCCGCCTAAGTAAAACATTTTGTTTACCTTCGCAACATATTAACAACAAAGAATAAAACAATGAAAGATTTACAGAAATTTATGGCAGAACTTGAAGATGAAGTCAGATTTAAGCTGGCTATCGCAAAGACATGTGGCGTATCACCAACTATGATTCGTAAAGAAACTGGTGGAAAGTCCAATATCGATAAGAGGATTGATAACATGACGCTCATACCAGAGTACATATTCGCTATGGATAGAGCCATCAAAACCATTCTCATGGAAAAAGATGATGATGATGCCTTCGAAGGTAAAACCTGGATACATGAAGAAAATGTCCATCATAAAACAAGATTCCAGTATTATTGCGATGAAGTGGGCATATGGGAACGGAATAAAGGTTCGGTATACTGGAGCGAACATAACAGAGCATGGAGCTACTGGAGAGAAACCCTTTCCTACAAGAAAATAACTAAAAAACTTGGAAAATTATTAAAAGATACAAACTCATAAATTCCCAAAAAGAAATGAAAGAAAACAACCCCATAAACGAAACAGGAAAGAACCCGGATACAGAACAGGAGAAAGAGGCCTTGCCCTCATTTTTCTCAAACCTGTTCTCCTCTACCAGCAAGCCTCTCCCCAACAGAGAGGTGCTGGAGTACAACATCATGCATTCGGCTCCGGTGAAAACCAATACCGAAGGCTACAGGTCGATGATGAAGGTGGACAAGAGAACGGCAGAGGACATCAAACACCGGCTGCCCTGCATCACTCCCAGCGTGCAGCTCAAGGGAAACTCCAAGAAGCTGACTGACTTCCGGAAGGAGACCTACTGGCTGATGCTCGATTATGACGACGTGCCCCCCGAAAACATCGCGGCACACAGGCAGACCGCCCGGAACATCCCCTTCACCATGGTCTTCTACATCACCGTCTCGGGCAAGGGATTCCGCATCCTGCTCAGATATATGCGCCCTGAAGGATGCAATCTCACTGCCACCGAACTCCACCAGCTCGCCATCAGGAAAGCCATGAAACTGTACGACAAACTGCTGGGTATCAGCAGCGACAAGCAATGCCAGGACATGGTGAGAAGCTGCGGACTGGCTTACGACCCCAAGGCTTACTTCAACTGGAATGCCGAAGTTCTCGCCATCACCCGGGAGGAGGTGGAGAACTTCGAAAAAGCCACAAAGCAACAGGAGGAGCAGAACAGGAAAAGGCAGACGGAGGCGGAAAAACCCAGAAAGAAAAGCCCTCGCAAACAGGAAGACGAGTCGCCACCCAAGACGCTCACTACCGAAGAGATTCTGCAGTATGTAGACAAACTGGCAGAGAGCTGGGAAGAGCGGTTTGAGGAGCATCATCACAACAGCTACGTCGTGAGATACGCCACATTCTGCCTCTGTTTCGGAGCCGAAAAGGAGGAGGCTGTGAAACACATGGCAGATAAGTTTGGCGGCGAATATGCCGATACCGAGCGGGTGGCACTAGAGATTTACAAGCACACCGAGCGGCTGGGAACCTGGAAAATAAGACAGCAGGGAGATGATGAGCAGAAACGCTATACCAGCATGAGAGCACTGCTGGGATGGCTGGGAGCCCGATATGAAATGCACCACAACACGCTGAGCAACCAGTATGAAGTGCGCGCCATCAACACCGGAGAGAAACTCTATCTCGACTGGACCGAAGTGGATACCCGGGTGAGCAATTCCCTGTTCGTGAAGATGGAACTGGATAACATCTGTACCACCCAGAAAAAGCTGGATACGGTAATCAGAAGTAACTTCAGTCCCGAATTCAACCCCATGGAGGAATATCTGAAGAGTCTGCCGAAATGGGACCGGAAGACGGACCATATCGCAGAATTGGCCCATCGGGTAACCGTGATGCAGACCGGCGGTTACCGCCATACGGAGGAGGATTTTGCCTATGCCTTCAAGAAATGGCTGGTCAACATGGTGGTTTGCTGGGTTCGGCCCGATGTCACCAACCAGTCTATCATGGTTTTCGTAGGCAAGGGCGGCATCTTCAAGACCACGTTTTTCGACCATCTTCTGCCGCCCCATCTGCGCAAGTATTTCGCCAACGATTCTACGGGCGACTACAAGAACAAGGATTTCCTGCAGATGTGTGCCAGCAAGGCGATAGTATGTCTCGATGAGTTCAGCTGTCTGCGCGGCAAGAACCTGGATTCCTTCAAGAGCAACATCACGAAGCGCAACATCAGCATGCGAATCCCTTATGCCGAGTGGGACTGCATCCTGCAGAACAATGCGGGGTTCTGTGCCACGAGCAATGAGGTTCATATCATCGATGATGACGAGAACCGCCGTTTCCTCATCTGGCGCATCGAGAAGATCAAGAGTCCCATCGACTTCCCCTTCAATTACGAGGGCATCTACTCCCAGGCTGTGGCACTGGCTCAGGAGGTGATAGAGAAGCGCCGGAGGGGTGAGCATTGCGACTGGGTTTACTGGTTTACGAAGGAGGAGAACGAGGAGATACAGCGCCCCAATCTTTATTTCCGTGTAAACAACTATATAGCCGAGCGCATCAACAAGTTCTACCGTGTTCCTGATGCCGATACGCCGCCCGAGTTCTGCAAGTTTGTTACGGCGAGTGATGTGATGGATCGCATCTGTACGAATCCCGCCTTCCGCCAGTCGATGTCGAACAAGGATATTTCGAAGTACATGGAGGTGCTGGGATTCAAGAAGATTCACCGCAAGACGGGCAACGGCTGGAAGGTGATAGAGATGCGTCCGGACGAGATAGAGAACAACCAGAAGATGGATGGCAGCGAGGATATTCCGCCCGAAGATCTCCCATTTTAGGAAATTCTGCTTCGGAGATATTTTTTTATCTTTCGGAGGGATTTTCGTATCTTTCGGAGGGATTTTTTTATTCAAGTTTCGCAAGTGAGGGAATTGACAGAAGTTAAAGAAGTTATCACTCCCT
>ENA-OPRV01000040-OPRV01000040.1-human-gut-metagenome-genome-assembly--contig:-NODE-40-length-95386-cov-12.037564_pt1 | contig 95386 bp, 73 predicted proteins | sample MGYA00241896_ERZ501886 | MGnify/ENA primary metagenome ERZ501886 (study PRJEB25962, sample SAMEA2042452) | human gut metagenome | biome: human gut; feature: human-associated habitat; material: faeces... | reverse complement strand
TGAACCAGACAGACTATGAAGAAGCTGTGTTGTGGCTGTATAATGCTGCATTTGAGACAGAAAGCATACTTGATGTGGCAAGCAGCGGAAACAAGCCTTTATCTTTGCTTGGCAGATGCTATGAAGAACTTGCAAAGACTTCAGATGACGCATACCTGTGTGCACAGTACAAGGAAATGTCTGACGATTATTACAATCAGGCTGATAACTGGTCGCTTCCAGAAGAGTAAAAAAACCTTAGTGAAACCGTCAATGATTTCACTAAGGCTTTTTTATTATTTATCATCCTCAACATCAAAGAGCTTCAACTCTTCAACATCACTCTTACCTGACTTATCGTCTCCATAGGATATCTTATCAGATGATGTATCAAGTTCTTCATAACTGTCATCTTCATCCTCGGCATATCCATCAATTACCTTCTCTGTATATTCATCAAGGTCAACACCATCCTTTGATGCCATGTTAAACACCTTCTTAACTTTCGCAAGCTTAGTACAAAGAACAATAGTAATCACTATAAATGCAGCTATTATCAGTCCAAGTATTAATACTATCGTCAGCCAGAATCTGTTGTTTCCTGATGTTTTTCCATTATCAGCCTTAACATCAGCATTAGCAGTATCAGATTTAACAACAGAATATGCCTGTATAGTTCCATCACTTACCCTGTATCTGAACCAGCCCTTCTCTCCAAGAGAACTTACTCCGTAGAACAGGCAGTACTGTCTGTCAGCGTCCATAAGTACCTGCACCTCTTTGCCATTCATGGTAAACCTTGTAAGTGCATAACCTGCCGGTTTTTCTAACGAGTTAGTTATTGGCAGCACAACATATGTTATCTCAGGTTCTGCAACAGTATTGTATGGTGAAAATGTTTTCGCACTCTCATCATAGATGTAGAAACCGCCTTTTCCATCTTCACCTTCAAGATACATAAGGATAAGACCTGTCTTTATGCCTTTTACAGCATTAATCTTCTGACCATTATAATCGTAGTCAGCCTCCTGATATCCTTCTGGAATTATGATTCCTGAATAATCCTGTACAATTGAATACTTCCTGCCATCTATTGTCACAGTTCCATCATTATTAACCGTCTGTGAGGCATCTTCTGTAACAGCTTCTGTCTTTGACTCGGCCTCTGTTGTCGCTTCCTGACCATCCCCAAGTTTTGTTGTATATATTATATACCTCTTAACTGAACCATCTTCTGCTGTAACTGTAATTGTTGTTGTATTGCTTCCCGGGTCCATTCTTCTGCCACTTATGCTTACATCAGCAGCATTATCATTAGCTACAGCACTTACAACCAGTTCTTTAACATCAGCATCAACAGTTGCATTGTATGTTGTCCTTTCTGGTGAAAATGCTGGCGAAAGCGTTCCCGGACTTATCTGCAGTGACTTTAATGTGTTGTCTGAGGAATAGCTGGATGGAGCTTTTACATTAACTGATCCTGAAGATGTTGTTAATGACATATAATCTTCATCTGCCGAAGATGTATACGACGTTGATTTATCTACTGATATCGTCGCTGTTCCCGGATTAATAGTCTTAAAAACAACATCAAATGAAGTTGCATTTGGAGATATCAATCTTCCTGTTCCTCCACCGCCAGCATCAAATCCTTTCACATACTGTAATATACTTGAATCATAATTTATTCGTAAATCACACAGTTCTATCTTTACATCAGATGATGCTGTTATTGTTATTGTTACCTCATCTCCAACATTGGCACTGGCAGAACTTATAGAAACATGTGCTGTCTGTGCTGCTTTTACATTAGTCAGACCAAAAAGCATTAATATGCTCATCAACATTGCCATTACTAATGCAGTTATTCTTTTTATGTTATTCATAATATTCTCCAATATAATTACTGTACAATATATCTGATATCAAGAACATGTCTCTTAACATACAACATATCTATACTGCTGACTGTACCATCATGATTAGCATCAGCGGCTTTATAATAAGCACCTGTAAGAATTCTAATATCAAGAACATGTCTCTTAATATATAACATATCAATACTTGTTATCTTACCATCTCCGTTAGCATCTCCGTATATAACAACTGCGTATGATGCATACTCATCTCCATCTGAAGTATATACAACAAATCTGTCTCCGGTTGCTATTATTTCAGATGTTTTCTCTGCTGAATCTGAGCCATATATCTTTCCATAACATCCATTCTTGAATGAAATACTGCTTATAACATCATCAGCTGTGCTTTCAACCTCAAATCCTGATATAAATCTTCCTTCTTCATCTATATCATAGCTTGTATCAAAGCCATTCTCTTCTGATGGATCAGGGTCTGGAACCGGATCAGGATCTGGTATTGGATCAGCTTCTTTTCTTACGATATTGATTACATAGTCCTGATTTTCTCCATTCTCTGCTGTAACAGTAACAACTATTCTGTTGTTACCTACAGATAATGAGTACTCTCCAAAGCCTTCTACTTCAGCACTATCAGCTAACTTATCACCTGATACATATACACTTGTAACATCATTATCAACAATCAGATCATATGATGTCGTGTATAATGAAAATGATGGTGTTAATGAATATCCATCAACATACAGATCCTTAAGTCTGTTATTAGGACTTCCATCTCCTGTAGGAATTGCACATACCTCATCTGGCATATTATCATATACAGGAATTATAAACTTAAATGATGTGTTATTAAGTGTTGTTTCACTATATGCTCTCTTGCTTGTCTTTGCCTCTGATCTTGGTGCAAAAACATTAGTCATATACTGATGCGAATAATTAACCACATCAAACTTTTCATAATATATAGTATCCTGACCTTTATTTATGTACCATTTACCAAGATTAATTGCTCCACCTACTACCGCTTTATATCTTGTATTCCAAGGTCTTAATGTACTAGAATCAGATCCCTTTGCATATCTTAATCCATTCTGTACAGCAGTATAACCACCTGACGCATATGCATTCTGACTGTAATAATTATAATAGCCTACATATCCGCTTACATTTCCTGATATCTGTCTTCCCGTTCCATTATATCCCTGTTCCTGAATTATTCTCGTAGCAAGATGATATGGGCTAACCTGAGACATTTCTCCTGCTTTCATTAAAAGCGAAGGATAAGTATAACCGTCAAGATCATGACTTGAGCCATCCATGAATGAACCACTTATTATACTCTCAACTCCACTCATATTCTGAACAGATGAATCATATGACAGTGCCTCAAACATAAATATATATGTATCATCAAGGAAATTTCTTGGATCAAGTACATACTGTACCAACTCACTTGAAGCCTGTACATATCCACCACTATCAAAAGAATACCACTCACCGGTTTCCCAGTTATAGCAACCATCTGCTGTAGATTTCCATGAACTTATATTATCCTTATGAACAAGGCTTCTGGTTTTCACATTCTGCTTCTCAACCATTGTGTTCCAGTCAGTCCCATTATGGTCCGCCACAAACACCCAGTTAGGATACTGCGCATGAAGCTGTCTTAACCCTTCCTTATAACTATCCGGGAACCCCTGCGAATCAAGGTACTCCTCGAAATCCGCATCCGGCTCATAATCATTTCTCTTATCAACAGTTATGTAACCGCCATATATATAGCCCCTTTCATAACTGCCATTAAGATAAAAGCCTATGCCATACCATGTATCGCCATCATCATCAGTTGTCTCTTCATATATATCAAACTTAAATCCACCGCTTACAGTTGTAATAATACTGCTGTTTGTTGTAGGACCTTTTCTGATTCTTAAGCCTGTAACATCATAATTAACATGGCCCTGACCAATGGACTCTTCCGCCTTAGTATTAAGCACAGAAGTAACCGTAAGGCATGTCAGCACAAGCATACATAACATGACACCAATTGCGGCTATTCTTTTTGCACTACATTTGTATCCTGATTTCATGTAATCACCTGACTCCTGAATGTATAGTATTAACTAGTTTCTTCCAAATTCTGAAAGCTTTAAGCCCTCATTTCTCTCAAGTACCATATTAACAGACCAGCTATTGGCAAATACCAGAAGCGGATTGCCCTTAAGGTCTTTAATCTTCTTCATATCTGATGTACCAACAATTCTGTTCACATCAATTTCCTCAGGATTCTCAATCCAGCGGATATGCTCGTATGGAAGCGGCTCAAGTCTGATATCAACACCGTATTCATTCTTAAGACGGTATTCGAGAACTTCAAACTGAAGGACACCAACAACGCCCACAATAATCTCTTCCATTCCTGTATTGAACTCCTGGAAAATCTGAATCGCACCTTCCTGTGCAATCTGGTTGATACCCTTAATGAACTGTTTTCTCTTCATAGTATCAATCTGTCTTACTCTTGCAAAATGTTCTGGTGCAAATGTAGGTATACCCTCGAATGCAAATTTCTTGTTAGATTTGCAGATAGTATCACCGATAGAGAATATTCCCGGATCAAATACACCGATAATATCTCCTGCATATGCCTCATCAACAATATGTCTCTCCTCCGCCATCATCTGCTGAGGCTGGCTGAGTCTTATCTTCTTGCCACCCTGTACATGGTTGGCTTCCATTCCGGCTTCAAACTTACCTGAACATATTCTCATGAAAGCAATTCTATCCCTGTGTGCTTTATTCATATTAGCCTGAATCTTGAATACAAATGCTGAGAATTCCTCAGTAAATGGATCAATAACTCCCTGGTCAGACTTTCTTGGAAGCGGAGAAGTTGTCATTGATAAGAAATGCTCAAGGAAAGTCTGTACACCAAAGTTAGTAAGCGCTGAACCGAAGAATACCGGTGTAAGGTCACCAGCACTTACCATTTCCTGGTCAAACTCTGCACTCGCTCCGTCTAACAGTTCGATATCTTCCTGAAGCTTGTCGTAGAAGGCATCACCAATTCTGTCCTTAAGAACAGCCTCATCTGATGCGTCAACAATCTCAGTATCAACTTCCTTCTGACCATTCATGGCTGCCTTGAATAAAGAAACATTTTTCTCTTTACGGTCATATACGCCCTTGAATTCCTTACCGCAGCCGATAGGCCAGTTAATTGGGCATGTAGCAATTCCAAGTACGCTCTCAATCTCATCAAGAAGCTCAAATGGGTCATTAGCCTCTCTATCCATCTTATTGATAAATGTAAATATAGGAATGTGTCTCATAACACATACCTTGAAAAGCTTGATAGTCTGTTTCTCAACACCCTTAGAAGCGTCAATAACCATGACCGCAGAATCTGCTGCCATAAGAGTTCTATAAGTATCCTCGGAGAAATCCTCATGTCCCGGAGTATCAAGGATATTAATACAGTAGCCTTCGTAGTTAAACTGAAGAACTGAAGAAGTTACCGAAATACCTCTTTCCTTCTCAATCTCCATCCAGTCAGAAACCGCATGCTTGGCAGTCTTCTTACCCTTTACAGAACCTGCAAGGTTAATAGCTCCTCCGTAAAGCAGGAACTTCTCTGTTAATGTAGTCTTACCAGCATCCGGGTGAGAGATAATGGCAAATGTCCTTCTTTTCTTAATTTCACTTTCTAAACTCACTGTTTTACTCCTTTATAAACATAATACATAAACAATTCATACCCGTTCCGGCATACACATAATATAAGCCTGTGACGCAGTCTACGGCTTCACAGGCTTACTCTAATCAATAGTCTTCGAATTATTCACGGTTAAGACCGAACTTGTATGAAACCTCAGACTTGTCATCAATTCTTCTGAAAATGTTGACTACTCTGTCCATAACCGGTTCGAAATCTTCCTCATTCTCAACCTCAACAGTAACAACCTGTCCGTCTTCCTTAATAACTGCATCCTTAACAAGTGCTGATGCCTTGATATCTTCCTCAGTCTTGGCAACCTGCTCAGGTGTTGTTAACATCTTTGATTTACTCTTATACTTAACAGCGTATGTTCTTGTCATCATATCCTCCTATTGGCTCTTCGTAGCAATATAATCTCATATGTCATTATATTATATAACATGTTTTGGGATTATGCAATGGGGTTTAGTGCGCATGGTAATTGTTTTATCTTAATTCCAGCATCAAATATGGTCTTACTTACATGAAAATATAATGTTTTATCAGCATCACCAATAAGACTGCTATTACTTTTCTCAAAAACAACATGTACCTATACAATCCTTGAAGCTTTCTTCATCTATGAATCAATCTCTACACTCTTGCATTAACTATATAAATATGCTACCATATCCAAAGTAATTTTACAACATAATGTTATTTATGAAACACTATATAGATTGAAGAATCGAGGTATACCCTATGTGGTACATAGCACACACAACTGCCGGCAGAGAGCTAGATGCCGTTGATAAATGCCGCAAATCCATTCCAGAAGATATAGCAGCAAGAGTATTCTCTCCTATCTGGCAGCACGCCAAGAAATATGAAGGTTCCTGGCATCTTGACAATGACATTCTATTTGCAGGATACATATTTATAGAGAGCGATTCAGATTCCAAGACTCTTGAAAAACTTCTCTGGCGTATACCTAATGTAGTTTCTCCTGTCCGCATAGGTGGGGATTTCAATGCCCTTAACAAGGAAGAAGAACAATATCTTCGTCAGCTTATGGACGAGTATAACTATATTGCTATGTCATATGGATATATTGTAGATAACCAATTAATGATATATAAAGGGCCTCTTAGCGGAAGGTCTGATATGGTTAAGAAGATTGACAGACATAAGAGAATTGCTGATGTAGAAGTATATCTGTGGCATCAACCTAAGCGTGTTCGTGTCGGACTAGAAATAATAGATAAAATCACTGCACAGGAATATGCAAAAATCAAATTACAATAACTGGAGATTTCCCATGAATAATAAAATCACTAATACAGATATTAATGAATTCGAAGAATTTCTTATAAATAAAAATAAGAGCAGAATAACTCTTGATAAATATATGCGGGATATACGAAGATTTCAAATCTTTCTTTCTGATAACAGTTACCCAATATCTCAGGATACTGCAGATAAATATATTGAGATTCTTAAAAATGCTGATTACAGTATAAGCAGCATAAATACAATTATATCATGTATAAACACATTTTGTAATTTTATAGGAAGAAATGATATTCACTGCGTTAATCTTAAGAAATCTAAGACTGAATCAACAGCTTCTGACTTGCTTACAGCTGATGAATATAACCAACTCCTTAAAACCACTATAAACAATAACGACTATAGAATAGCTATGTTAATTCAAGTCCTTGGAAATACAGATATAAGATTAAACGAATTGCAATACCTTACTACACACTCTTTAGAAATTGGAAAAATTACTGTTATACGTAACAGTGAGGAATATAACATCAGAATTCCAGATGATTTATTGGATGGCTTATATGAATATATAGACCATGAAGATATAATAACAGGGGTGATTTTCTGCACTAGAAAAGGCACCCCTCTTGAAAGATCTAATATATGGAGAATAATTAAGAAACTGGCTGTTGATGCTGGGGTTAATCCGGATAAAGTTTATCCACAGAATCTGAAACAACAGCTTGGGAAGAAATATTATAGTATAAAATACTAATCTATTTCATGCTCTTCTCTTAATCTATCAATCAACTCAAATGGAAAAAACTCTGCACCACTGTCAGGTATCAGTTCCAATCTTGCAATGGTTTCTTCTTAATATGGCTTTTTCATTCAAATCAATCGGCACAAATATGCGTATATTATCCTGTTCATTCTCACAGTCTTTATATTCAGGATAATCAAGCAATGATTTATCTGCTAGTTATGGTTCATTAATATAAATCAACTTTGTATCATTAGGTATTGGATACAAATCTATTCTATGATGCTCCATCTATATTCTCCTTGTCAAATATTTCTACAATAATTACAGTCACAAGCCATGTAAATTTTTCCAAGCCTCTATCAATTCATCTCTGTTATCTTTATACCATTCTTCAATTTCTTAAATCATTGATGTTGACCATTTTTTATTACCATCTTTATATAACTTTCCGTCGCTTAATCGGAAAACAGCCTCATATTCATTATGTAACACATGAATTTCAATGAAATCTATTTAATATATCTAACAATCTATATTTATTTTGTTCTGATATATTATCTTCTACAATATATATCAATCTCTTATACTTGAACATTGTTTTCACATAATGATTCTATTTATACTCCTCACATCTCAGAAAAGAAATCACTACTATAATAAACTACATTCATTCAAATCTCCTTCTTGCACCATTCTACTGTCTCTGCAATTCCCTCTGAAAACTTATAATCCGGTGCAAATCCTGTATCTTTAACTAAATCCTGTATATCTGCACACAAGTACATAACCTGGCGTGGACCATAGGCAACTTCTCCAAAACCAATCTCTGCTTCCGGATTAACCGCATTTCTTATATCCTCGATATAATCCTTAAGCGGTCTTGCCTCTCCCCCACCAATACAGTAAACCTTGCCATTAATACCTTTTTCTCCTAGTAAATAAAATGCCTTCCCCGCGTCCTTGGAGTACAGATAATCCCACATCTGCTCTCCCTTTGTACATGATGGCTTCTCTCCTATTAACAGCTTTCCTATTGTAGACATAACCATCGTCGCACTTCCGTCATATGGACCATATACACTAAGTATTCTTGTCCATATATGTCTGATCCCCAACTTTTCACACTGGATTCTTGTCATCTGTCCTGCACACAGCTTTGCCATTCCATAGCCATTCTCTGGAAATGCAGGAACCTGCGAATTAAGCTTTCCTTCAACTCTTCCATATTCCGCCTGTGAACCAGCCCCTATGAATGCACTGCAACCCATAACAGCCGCTGCATTTACAGCGTCCAGTGCATACTTCACATTCATATTCTGTATATACATATCATTGCGGCAGTCGCCAAATGTTCCATCCCACCCAAAGTGATAGAACACATCAGGCTTAATTCCTGTCGCCTGCACAAGCTGTGGCAGTTTATCAAGCTCACTAAGATCACATTCAACCTTCTTAAGTGAATGTGATTCCTTAATTCTGTAAGAACGCTTTGAATCCTTTCTTACAACTGCTATAACCTTAACATTATTCTTCATAAGAGCATCTATAAGACCTAAGCCTACTGCTCCCGTACATCCTGTTACAACTGCTGCCTGCATTATGCCTCCTGTTGTTTTACTACTACTCTTCGTCCATTAATGGAATAAACATCTGTTTCTTTAATTCTTCTCTTGGAAGGAACGGTGCTAAATCCTCCAGTGGAGGGCTTACAAGTGTACCGTCCTCTAATCTCTTTGTGCTGCTCTTAGGCTCCCATACCTGCTTTGTATCTGTAAATATCTCACAGAATACTGGTCCATCTACCTTTAGCACTTCATCTACTGTCTTCTTCATCTCTTCATTAGATGACGCACTATAATACTTATATCCAAAAGCCTCTGCAATCTTCTTGAATTCAGGGAATGATAAATCTCCTGATTCTGGTCCGATTCCAATCTTACAATGCTCCTTAAACAGATTATTCTGTGTAAGTCTTATCGAATGATATCCGTTATTGTTGATAAGGAATATCTTGATTGGAAGCTTATTAGTAAGTATTGTCTGTAATTCCTGAAGGTTCATCATTATACTTCCGTCACCTTCAAGACATATTGTATTTCTTCTGCTGCCACCTATACATGTTCCAATAGCTGCAGGAAGTCCATATCCCATGCTTGCTATTGCACTGTTATTAGCCATACGGCTTCCCTTCTGGATTACATATGCCTGATTACCTACAACACAGCATGCGCCATTAGACACTGCTGTAAGACTGTTTTCTGGAAGTCTGCTGCTTAAATATCTTACAAATGCATATACATTTGCAGTGCTTCCATTCTCCTCCCACTGTCTTGGCTGTACTGCCGGATATTCCTTCTTCCATCTCTGTGTTGTTGCGAGCCATTCACCACCTGCTAATACAGGCGCAATAGCTGCCGCCTGCTTATCAAGCTTTGTAAGGAAATCCTTAGCATCAGCCCATACTGGCATCTCAACATGGATAGTAGGCTTCTTTAACTCAGCCTTATCAACATCAACCATTATGACCTCTGCTGCTCTTGCCCATGTTTTCCAGTTATATCCAGTCTGTCTGATAGATATTCTTGTACCTACAGCAAGTATTAAATCGGCATTCTGAATAGCCCAGTTACCTGGTCTGTCGCCCATATTACCTGCTCTTCCACAATACAGAGGATTATCATCTTCTATTAGATCCACTGCATTCCAGTATGTAACGATAGGCATATTAAGCTTTTCTGAAACTGATCTGAACACATCATAAGCACCTGAAAGTCTTATTCCATAACCTGCATGGAATACTGGTCTTTTGGCATTCTTAATCTTTTCAAGTACAGTTCTTACAACATCTTCACTTACCTGTGGCGGAAGCTTTGCATCATCCTCTGCCGGATTATATCCTTCAAGCTCATCAGTCTCAATATATCCGCCCTGAAAATTAACAGGAATATCAATCCATACTGGACCAGGTCTGCCTGTTGTTGCCAGATGCCATGCCTTTTCAAGTGCATAACGGATATCCTTAGGGTCTTCTATCATAGTTGCATACTTTGTCATATTAGACACAGACTTAACTATATCGTATTCCTGATCTCCCATTGCACGAAGCGGTGTCTCTGTAAACTGAAGTGCATATCTTGAGGTTGTGTCGTAACGAACCTGTCCACTTATAATAAACATAGGGATAGAATCAAGCCACCCTCCTACTACACCCGTAAGTGCATTGGTCCCTCCAGGTCCAGTTGTAACACATACAGCAGCAATTCTGTTATCAATTCTTGCATACGCTTCGGCAGCTATGGCACACGCCTGCTCATGATGATTGTATGTTACCTTAAGCTTTTCATTATGTCCCAATGCATCGTTAAGATGCATTGCACCACCTCCAACTACAGAAAATACATCTGTAACGCCATGTTCCACAAGGAAATTGGCAACATAATCTGCTAAACGAATTCTCATAAACTGCCCTCCACATATACCGGTTAATTACTGATTAACAGCTTCCTTAATAGTCTTAGCCATATAATCAATCATCTCATCTGTCATTCCTGGATATACTCCTACCCAGAATGTATCTCTCATAATTCTGTCTGTTGTATCAAGTCCGCCTACTACTCTGTAGCCTTCTCCTGTTGCTCTCATCTCATCAAAGCATGGATGCTTTATAAGATTTCCTGCAAAAAGATTTCTTGTCTGTACTCCGTGGCTCTCTACATACTCAACTACTGCCTTTCTGTCAATTCCTTCCTTTACTGTTATAAGGAATCCGAACCAGCTTGGTCTTGAGTTCTCACATGGTACAGGAAGAATTACCTTATCCTCTATATCTGCAAGTGCTGCTCTTAATATGTCAAAGTTATGTCTTCTTCTCTCAACAAATGATGGGAACTTCTCAAGCTGTGCACAGCCTACCGCTGCCTGCATATCTGTTGCTTTAAGATTATATCCAAAATGTGAATATACATACTTGTGGTCATATCCTAATGGAAGCTCTCCGTACTGCTTGTCAAATCTGTGTCCACAGAGGTTGTCCTTTCCTGATGGGCATACACAGTCGCGTCCCCAGTCTCTGAATGAACGGATACACTTATTAAGAAGTGGATTGTTTGTATATACTGCGCCTCCTTCACCCATTGTCATATGGTGTGGTGGATAGAAACTGCTTGTTCCGATATCACCGATAGTTCCTGTGAACTTCTCTTCTCCATTGATTGTGTACTTAGAACCAAGTGCATCACAGTTATCTTCTACAAGCCAGAGGTTATGCTTGTCACAGAATGCCTTTACTGCAGAAAGGTCAAATGGATTACCAAGTGTATGTGCAATCATTACAGCCTTTGTCTTGTCTGAAAGCGCATCCTCAAGCTTTGTAACATCAATGTTGTACTGTGGAATAGTAACATCAACAAATACAGGTACTGCACCATACTGGATAGCCGGTGTTATTGTTGTAGGGAAACCTGCTGCTACTGTGATAATCTCATCACCTCTCCTGATTCTTCTGTCTCCGAGAAGTGGTGATGTAAGTGCCATAAATGCATTGAGGTTGGCAGATGAACCAGAGTTTACTACTGATACATACTTAACTCCGAGATATTCTCCAAGCTTCTTCTCAAATTCATCTGTATAACGGCCTGCTGTAAGCCAGAATTCAAGTGCTGAATCAACAAGATTCATCATTTCCTTGCTGTCATATACTCTGCTGGCATATGATATTCTGTCGCCTTCCTTATACTGTTTCTGGTTATGGTACTTCTTGCAGTACTCATCTACAATACCAAGAATCTCCTGTCTTGCTTCTAATTCATTCTTATTATCAAACATATCTTATTCTCTTTCTTACTTTATTAATTCCTTCCCTGCCTGTTATGCAAAGAACTCTTCTATCTCTTTATCCATACATGCAACAACATCTCCGCCTGCTGCATATACCTTTGACCATTCAACGCTCTTTTCTATTGCTGTATCAAAGTTCCATCTGGGCTTCCAGCCAAATGTTGTCTTTAACTTTGAGCAGTCCAGTTTCAAGAAGTTAGCTTCATGAGGTCCTCCGTCATATTGGTTAATCCATGAAAGACCTTCTCCCCACTTGTTACAGAATGTATTAACAAGTGTCCCTGTTGTAATGCAGTCGCTCTCATCTGGTCCTACATTATAGAAGCCTGCATACTTCTTATCACTGTACTGCTCCTTTGCAATCATAAGATAAGCTGCAAGCGGCTCAAGTACATGCTGGTATGGTCTTGTTGAATGTGGATTACGCACAATTATATCTTCCTTCTTAACTGCTGCTCTTACACAGTCAGGAACGATTCTGTCATTGGCGAAATCTCCTCCGCCTATAACATTACCGGCTCTTGCTGTTGAAACTGCAACCTCCATATCATTGAAAAATGAATTGATATAGCTGTGTGTTACAAGCTCTGAACATGATTTGCTGTTAGAGTATGGGTCATATCCGTCAAGAGGCTCATTCTCTCTGTATCCCCATGCCCACTCATTATTATGGTAAACCTTGTCTGTTGTTACATTTAAAAATGATTTTACACACGGGTTAAGTCTTACACATTCACAGATATTAACTGTTCCCATAACATTAGTTTCATAAGTATATACAGGGTCTTTGTATGATTCCCTTACGATAGGCTGTGCTGCAAGATGAAGCACTATCTCAGGCTGTGTCTCTTCAAACACCTTCTTAAGATGCTCAAGATCTCTTATATCACCTATTACAGAATTCATCTTATCCTCTACATCTATCATTGAGAAAAGGTTAGGCTCAGTAGGTGGAACAAGTGAATAACCTGTCACTTCTGCTCCTGCTTTAAAAAGGATTCTGCAAAGCCATGAGCCTTTGAATCCTGTATGTCCTGTAACAAGAACCTTCTTTCCTTTATAAAAACTTAAATCCATCTTAATCCTCCCGGCTTAGTCCCATTTCTTCCAAGGAGCTGTTCCAGTTGCAAGATACTTCTCGAGCATATCCATCTCTCTCTTGGTATCCATGCACTGCCAGAAGCCCTTATGCATATAGGACATTAACTGACCTTCCTTTGCAAGTTTTTCTAGTGGTTCTCTCTCAAATACAGTGTCATCACCGTCAATATAGTCAAATATTTCAGGATTAAGCACCATATAACCTGCATTGATAGGTGCACCGTCTGTATGGCTCTTCTCTCTGAATGACTTAACAGCGTTGTCTCCGCCGATATCAAGTACACCCTTCTGCTGTTCAAGCATTACGGCTGTAAGAGTAGCAATCTTGCCATGCTCCTTATGGAACTCAACAAGCTTGTTCATGTCTACATCACAGACACCGTCTCCATATGTCATAAGGAATGGCTCGTCCCCTACATATTTCTGGATACGCTTGATTCGTCCTCCAGTCATTGTATTAAGGCCTGTATCAACTACAGTAACCTTCCATGGCTCACAATGCTGCTCGTGAATAATCATATCGTTAGAACCTTTTGTGAAGTCAAATGTAATATCACTGTTATGAAGAAAATAATCCGCAAACCATTCTTTAATTACATACTGCTTATATCCTGCACATATAATAAACTCATCAAAGCCATAATAAGCATATTCCTTCATAATATGCCAGAGAATTGGCTTTCCTCCTATCTCTATCATTGGCTTTGGCTTAAACTGACTTTCTTCACTTATTCTTGTTCCGAAACCTCCAGCCAGTAATATTACTTTCATTTATTTTAATACTCCTTATTTATAATTCCATTATTTTTTTTAACTTATCGCCTATATATTTTTAAAATCAAATATATTCTATAGTAGATTATCTTTTTTATTTTATCACTTTCGACTATATTCGTCAATCTTCCAAATATAATTTAAATCAAAACCACCTGCTTAGCCAGTGGTTTTGCACTAGCCCTATAAGGGCTCATTACCGGCTCTGGAGTCTAAAGACTCATCGAAATGGTTTGCCAGCCGCAACATCATTTACTTGTCAGAGTCCCCTGGGCTCTTCTTATTCGCTACTTTTTACCAGCTCTCCCGTAATGTGGTCAATGCACTCCTTTAAATTCATTTGATCATACTCAAGATCTTCTTTTAATTGATTCTGTATATACTCTTGGATTTTCTTTACATCCTTTCCTACTGTATCTACATAATATCCTCGACGCCAAAAATGTCTATTTCCATATTTAATTCTCCATATGCTACTTTTCTTCTAAATTTCGGTGCAAATACAATATGATACTTACAATTCCACTTTGTATGTGATAAACTATTTGCATCCATTTGGATACCTCCTGTGTTTATGTGGTTGGCGAACCATCATAATTTTATCACAGGAGGTTTTTTACTGTAAGCTTAAGCATTTTCAATCACCTGCATAGCAGGTGGTTTATTTGTTTTACGCTTAGAGTTTTTCGTGTTCCGAAAAACTCTATGTGTAAAACATGGTCTTGCCCTAACAACAAAAAACACAGCCCGATTAAATTGCTTTAATCTGACTGTGTCTTCTTATTTATTATCTTTTTATATTATTTCTCAGGAGCTCCATTTCTTCCTTCTGCCTGTCCATATTTGATATAATGGATATAATATTTTACAAGATTATCTCCATATACCTGCTGTAAATCCACATATCTTGCTCTATATGCATTTACATCAAAATCTACCTTTGCCTGACGACCTTCTTTCATTCCGTACTTTACAAAATGATTAAGTGCTTTCTCTGCATCATTTCCATATGCCCACTTAAGCTCAATATTATTTTCAAGGTAATATTCTGCATCAAATACTGGTGCATAATATGAAGCATCATACTTTGTTCCTGTTGCAGGTATCTCTGTTACATCTGTCTTCGCATCACATACTGTACAATGGTGGCTCTTGCTTCCTGGTGTTGTCTCTGTTGCTTCAACATCTACTGTCCACTCTGTACTGAAGCTGTGTCCCTTTGCTGGGATTGTTTCTGTGTATGTCTTCTTGTCACATGTTCCTGTTGTAGATATACATGTATATGTAAGCACTCCTGCCTCTGTACATGTTGCCTGCTTTGTTATCTTTGACTCATACTTATGTGTATGTGTTGTCTCTGATGTTCCAGATGGTGTATATATCATATAGAAAAGATTCATTGTATCTCCCTTTGTTATCTCTACACTTCCAGCTGCAACATCAACTGTTACTATGCAATTAGAATCTGATGCGTTCTTTTTTCCGTTAATCTTTACATTCTTACCACTTTCTCCAAATACAAGTGTAAGCTTTCCAGCAGATGGCGCTGTGAACTTAATGCTTGTTGATGACTCCATCTTAAGGCACTGTGTAAGTGTAAGTCCATTATACGTTACTGTTCCCTTGTTTGATGCAAGATTACCAGAAATCACAAAGAATGAACTATTTGCATCTGATGTTGTAAAATTATGTACCTTAGAATCTCCTGTTGGTACTTCTGGTGTCTCTGTTCCACCTGTTGAACCCTTCTTTGGAATAGATGCTGTTTCTTCAGCCCCGCATACTGTACAAGAATGACTCTTAAGTCCTTCTTCCGTCTCTGTTGCTTCTTTAACTACTTTCCATTCGCCATATGTATGAGCTGTCTTTGGAATCACCTCTGTGTATGTCTTCTTATCACAAGTTCCATTAGTTGCTATACATGTATATGTAATAACGCCTTCTTCTGCACATGTAGCCTGCTTAGTTACCTCTGATACATAATGATGATAATGTGCATTAGGATCAGCCGCATTAATTGTAATTGAATTAATAGTCATATCCTTAAATGTACCTGCTGCCGGATTAACTCCATTACCACCTGACTGAACATTATATGGCATAACCATATACGTTCCAGCCGGAAGACCTGTAACAGTACCACTTCCTACCTGGAAGCACTCACCAGTCTCATTAACAAGACAACCTGTTGTAGTTAAATCTTCTGATGCAAATGATACAGTAACATCTACTGTTCCACCTACCGTGAATGCATATACAGTCTTGCTAAGCTTTCCTGGCTCTGCTGTATATGGATAATCAGATATATTAATTGGTGTTACACCAGGTGCACAATATGATAACAATGAACACTCTGAAGCAGTAACATTCTCTGTTTTCTTAACTGTCTCTGGCATGCAGCCATTGTATGCCTTAAGAACCTTGGCTGCATCTGTAACACTTGTCTGTAACTGATAAGTTCCACTAGGAATATATGAAAGTGCTGCATCTGTATCAAAATTCTCATACTTGTTGCCAGATGTAACCTTAGTTGACTTATCTGTAACAACTGTTCCTGTCATTGCTCCAATACAAGACGAAAATGAATCATTATAGCTTTTAATTGCTCCTGATCTTACATCCATAGGATTCTTTGTCATAAAAAACAAATTGTACTCTGAATATATGTAAGCATTGGCTCTTGTATTCATTGCATAATCTGTTGTTCCTATAAACTGGTTATTGTAGAAATGCATATTAGCCTGGCGTCCAAGAGGCTGTCTTGCTTTACATCCCTTCCAGATATTATGATGATATGTAAGATTATACTGTAACGATGTATCTGATGAACCAACAAGGTTAGTCTTATGACATCCTTCAAAGTAGTTATATGAAACTGTTAAATATTCACCACGCTTGAAATCACATGATCCATCACCTTCAGCTTTATCTGATTCTGCAGGTCCTGTTATAGAAGGGCTGTAAAACTCATTGTTGTGGATCCAGCATCTTTCAACTGGAGCTGTTATAACAGAGCCTTCCTGAACACCTTCCATACCAATAGCATCTTCTGGCTGATTCATAAATGTAAGATTACGAACCTCAAAGCTCTTTCCTAATCCAGCTGCTGTTGTTGATGTCTCAGACATAAAATGAATTCCCCATCCATCCATAGCTGCATCTGTACCAACACCTTCAATTGTTACATCCTTTGCTGACTTCATACGTGCCATATGACCGTTGTCGCCAACACTTCCGCCATAATCATTAGAATCATAATCTGTAAGGCCATCAATAAGTCCTGCATTAGCTGCTGCCCATGTTCCTGTCTTATAAAGACCAGACTCTGATACTGCTCCGACCATACGAATTACTAATGGTATATTATTCTCAGCAAGTAACTGGAGAATACCCTGATTAGTATTACCCTTGCCGTAATATGTCTTTCCTTTCGATACCTTCTTACACTCTGTCTCATGACCTGCTTCACCACATGCCTTACCGACTGAGTTAAGAATATTACCAATGCCTGAAACTGTTACTCCACCATAAGAAAGTGTAACTGTATTCTTGTTTTCATCTGTTACATAAAGAACAATTGCGTTATCCTTTAATGTACCATCATCATTATAAGCACCTACACCATCAGTATAATTGTAATGCGCATATCCCGATCTATCCTGTGCATTAACCTCAATTCCTGACTGGGTATATGTACCTGTCTTAGTAGTAACCTTAAGAGTATATGTACCTGGCTTTAATCCCATTACATCAACTCTTGCTCCGTCGGCTGTATCTCTAACAAGATACTCAAAGTCCTCTCCTGTAAGAGAACCACTAACTGGACCTGAATATGATACTGCAGTAACATCGGCATCCTTAACACCTTTGATAGTTGCATACATCATTTCATTCCATCCACCATAAGTAGTAAAACTTGATGCAGATGCTGCATAAGTCATACTTGGTGCTACTATTGCAAGATTACTTACGACTAATAATCCAGCAACAACTTTTGCAAAAACTTTTCTGATTCTTTGCATGACATTTTCCTCTCCTTATCCCAAATATGCATACAATTGTGAATTATGAATAATCAAAATTCAAAATCTAAATCAATATTACCATTTTTGCACAAATTGTTCAAGCTTCATTCACAAAAAATTCATATTTGTAAATTCATATTTTGAAAGTCAAGGTACTTGGGATGGGGCGTTTACGAACTGATCACAAGCGTCATATCTCAAAACAATATTGCCAGTACTAAGCATATGTCACACAATTCTATAGGCACAGTTATGAGAAATGAAAAAAATAAGTAAGAATGTAGCAAATGTATTAATAATTATGAGCTTAATAAGATACTTTTCCTATAAACTTACAACGAAAGATATTTTTAAACTTCCTAATTATGAGTATATTCATAATGAATTAAAGAGAATAAATATAATGCTTACCTCACTCTTTTATGAAAATATATCCGGATAAATGCCATACTAAACTAAATGGCAAAATCTCTATAGAAAAGACAACATTTTGAAATAATTACAGCATATAATACTATGTATTTTTCACTTTGATGAGTGATTTATTGATTTATACCGACTTATCATAATTCCTTACATAGGTCATCTGAACTCATGCTGGGTAAGATTTTTACTTTATCCTTTTCATGCAATCATCAAAATCTTCCTAAATCAAGTCTCATATAATAAAGTATAAATCAATCTATATCAAAATGTATTACCTTTAATCTGTTGCTCCGTGTCTCACAAGTTAGGAATACGAAATTGTTATAGGAATCAAGTTTAAATGGTCTCTAGTAATCAGCCAATTTATACTTAATCTCATATCTGCATATCCTGAAAACAGATAAATTTTTTCTACTTTAGACAACTTTGTTTAACATATCTATTTCAGCATATTAAACATTACTGCAATAATTCTTCTGTCAGCATAATTATTTATAATTATCAAATATCCATTGAATTCCATCTTAATATCTAATAATAGTTTAAAGTAATATGCTACAACATTTTCAACCCTACTCAAAATTTAGAACATAATACCAACCATCCTAATTTCACACATAAATTTAAATGATAACACTATTGTTGGTTATTTCGCACTTACGATTTTTTTAAAAATGTAACTCACAATGCTATGTTCCAATTACTAAATCCAAAAGTTGATAATCTTATAATTTTATGGTATTGGGTCATAATAGCCGCCAATCCTTATCATATAATAGAGATACCTAACAATTATATTACATTACTATATTATATATAACAATTGGTTCATCGTAACCAAAATAATGGCTCAGAGAAAAATATAATCTCAGTCACTTAAACTGGAAATATATTTCATTCAGGCATAGATTATTCAAACTAATTCCGTAAGCCAGCCTATATTTTGTTTAATCTTTATAACACATTTTTCCGTAAAATTGGAATTTTATTTAATATCCAACTTGACATAAATGAAACAATAACAAAAATCAAAAAGAACATTACTATTCCTATAGGAATGATTTTTATATTCAATGGTGTAATTTTAATAAATTTATACATAAAATTTATAAACACTGGATGTATTAAATACACACAAAAACACAATCTATCTATTTCCCAAAGCCAATTATATTCATTAAACTTAAAATCTTTAAGAATTAAAAATAATGTAACTGCCAAAAAAGCAATTATTGGAGAATCGTAGCTTAAATAGCTCAATGCATCCTTAAGCATTAAATTCATTATCACTATCGTTATTATTTCAGCAATCAATATCCCCCCCAATATTTTTTTATTCTTTTCAATTTTAAATTTATTATTCACTAAATAATATCCAGTAATAACATAAAAAACTGTATATGTCATTATTGGAATATTAAATGCAATAGAAATGCCAATTATTTTCTCAATAAATCCTTTGCAAAAATTAAATAAAAATAAAATAATCAATATTATTTTATGTGTATTTTTATCTGTATTATTCAACACTATCTTTATAAATGGTAATATAATATAAATACCTATCAACGCATATAAATACCACAGATGTCCCCAACTATTTCCTTCAACTACTTTAACTATAGATTTTATAATCATATCAGCAGATAGTTGCCTTGTATCCATATATAATTCCATAATAGCATATGGTATACCAAATAAAAATAATGCTATAACGATTCGTTTTATATATTTTGATACCATTAAATTCATTTGAATTTCTTTATTTAATAATAATGCACCTGTTATTATCAGAAACATAGGTACAGCCCAATTCATAATGGATATATTTACACTCATCAAAAACTTGTTTTCGGATGATAATTGGTAATTTTGTGTATTATTTAATATTGTATTATTCGTATGTAAAAAAATCACAGCAAGAGTTGCCATAATTCTTAGTATTGATATATCCACTCGTTTCGTATTCATATCGTCCTCCAAAATCATCTTCTTCATTTTCAAACAATTGTCTATTTAGTTGTCTTGTTGATTAACATTGCTCACTGAAATTTAATATTATTTAATTAAATGTGCCTTTAATAAAATTGCTTTTATTCTTTGTTTTATACATTTAACTGGAAAGCACAAGAATACAGAATAATCCAAATTGTCTTTATTATAATTATTCCAAAAGCGATAATATTCCTTTGATTTTTTAAATGGTGCTTTCAATTGACCATTTGATTCTATTGCTTTTTCCTGTTCAACATCTTTAGTAGCAATATCTGCCTCACTAAGCAGCATTTCGCCTTTATAAGTCTGACATAGAATTAAAGATATTCCTTTTTTCTTTTCTATATCAGCCAAATCACTTCCCCAAGAATCTCCTAATGTAATATCAGATATTCTTTTATCTGTAGCATATCTACATTGATAACAATTATTTGTATATATAAGTCCTCTTAAAAAAGCCAACGTATATCCATCATATGTTCCCTTTTGTTTTATATATCTATTATTTACAGACAATCCAAACAAATTTTTTTGTCTGAAATTTATATTATATATATTTCCTATTTCAATTTTTTTATTTTTCAAATAATTAAATAAAATATTAGGCGAAGGTGAACCATGACATATCAAATCTATCGTATATAAATTTTGAATATTTTGTTTTCTTACTTCCATATATTTTTTCAATGCAGCTACATGACATGGTAAGCCAATAAACAAAATTTTATTATTTTCTTTTAGTGCATTCATTATATCTATATAAATCATTCCCGGATTACTCTTTACATATTTAGATCCCCTAAAATTATCAAGCATCATTTCGTCTGAAATCATCTTATAAATAAATGCTCCACTCTCATATACACAACTGCACACCATTCCCCCTGATTTTAGAAATGAACTAGCAATTGCTGTAGCTACTCCTCCAGACGCTGACATCTTTCTATTAAATTCATTTTCCGTCCAACCCTGAAGCCATTTCTGTGGTTTTAACATATTTATATCTGCTCTATTAGGGCAAACATTCATACACATATTACAGTTAATGCATTTGTCTTCATCTATATATGCATTAAATTCTTTATATGTATCAACAATCGTTACTGCATTTTTATGGCAGACATTAACACACGCATTGCATCCTGTGCATATATCTTTTTCACACACAAGTCTCATCTTTATTTCCTCTATTAAATTTCGCACAAACTTTTTAATTCTATCATACTTATTTTTCTTTGTTCCATCAATATATTATTGACCTTTGACCAATCTATACTTTGTTCTACAAAATCAAATTTATCATCTGAAATTATTCTATCTGTTAAATCAAAAAAATCTAATACACTTCTATTTCTCTGAGAATGATTTTCTGGTAGAACATCAATAAAATTTTTATTAAAATTAATGCAAAAACATGTCCCATGAAACGAATCAGTTATGACATATTTTGCATTTTTGATTATATAAAGGAACTGTGCTGGAGTAGGAAGATATGTAAAGCCCTCTCCCCAAAAAATCTCACTCATATCATTTGTAACTCTAATCAGCTTCATTCCTTTTCTCTTTGCAAATGCAGCAGCCTTTTTACACAAATCTTTATTATGATTAACTTGATACAATAGTATATATTCATTTGGCAAATTAATATTTTCCATTACAAGATTCCAATCATTTATATTCAATAATAATGTTGGATCAAGAACTTGTTCACCTAAAACTCCATTCTCTCTAAGAATTCTTAGCCCATCATTTTCACGAACAGTTATTTTATCAAAATCTTTTAAATAATTTGTAATATCAGCCAATTCTGTCTTAATTTTTTTTTCAGAACCAAAACTAGCAGCATATGATACTTTTTTTGTCTTATCTTTAACAAAATCTAAAAAATACATTGACTCAATTTTTCCATCTGGCATGATATTCCAAACCTGATCACTTCCTATCATATAAATATCAGCTTTCGGATAATTTTTATAAAATTCTTCCTTATCTGTATATTGCCTAGATAAATTTAACCACTTTTTTTGATAAATTCTAAAAATCTTTATTGGTTTTGAATATCTTACATACTTAATCAAATATGAAATCACATTTATAAGTGGTATTTTTTTATATTTAGATGTTTTCATAGCATCTTTTGATATTTTATCTGCTGAGTAATATGAATATTCAGCATCAACAATAAACGGCTCATTATTTATTTTTTTTATAGCCTCTTGAAGGGCATAAGCTTGATAAAGAGATCCGTAATTCGGTACTGCATGTCTTGTTATAATTGCAATTTTTTTCATTTAATTATCTTTTCCATCCTTTATTTTTTATAGATTCAAATATAAAATTCAACATGATAATTGCCGTCTCTCTCATAAAGATAAAAATCATTATAAGGGTAGTTATAATATATACTACAAAACCAATAATTGAATTAAAAATAAATGCCGACACAATAAAAATACATACCTCAAAAATCACAAAAAGCAATTCTTTTGCTAAAGGTCTTATATCTTTAACATCCAATATGCAAATTAGATACCATATCATAGCAGAAATAAATGTACCTACAGAAAAGCTTTCTTTACATGGAGTAATTTTATAAAGTAATACATTTAATAAAAATCCGACCATAATAACAATTACAACTTGAATAAAATACCTTCTCTGTTGAAGTCTTGATTTATACAAATTTACATAAATACTTTTTATAATTATGTAGAAAAATTGAGATGCAAATAAAAAAGTTATAACATTCAAAGATTGATAATACTTATCAAGATATATTTCGAGTATAAATTTAACAGGAAAAAACGATGTCATTAAACATGCAGAAAAAATATTAATGTAATTTCTAAGTTGAATAATCCTTGTTTTTGATTGTATTCTGCATAAATAATTGTAAAATGTTATTGTTACTGGAGTAATTGCAATATTTAAAAAATTCTCTATACTAACCGCAAATGAATATTGTGCAAAATCAATTGTTGTTAATAATATTTTAGTAAACCATCTGTCCATACTTGTAAGTATTATTGAAGAGAAATTTCCGAACAGCAAAAGAATACCTTCCTTTATGTTAGAAATTAACTCATTAAATTCAAATATGCAAATCTTAATAGAATTAAATATTTTACTAAATTTTATCGTTAAAACAAAAAGCATAAAATAATCTACAATAACATACCCTAAAACATACAAATAAGCATTATCACTTTTAATTATCAAAAGCAACATCATATTTGATACAAAATTAAGTGCGGTAACTATATTAATGACTCTCGAATAACTTTTGAACTGTCCAATAGCCTGATACATTCTTTTATAAAAATCAACCATATTATATCCAAAAATATCCAAAGAGAACAATATAAGTAATAACTTGTTAAGTTTAATAGATGCAATAACCATTACTATAGATACAATCATCTGAAATATATTCATTGTAAAGATAGTGGTTTTCAAGCTTTTTTTATTTAAATCTTTTAAATTTTTGCCACCATACCTTAAATACATTCCATCAGCATACCCCATATGGAACAGACCTACAAATGACAAATATAATTGAAAAGTTTTTATAATTGCATAAGTTTCAACAGATAAATATTTAGGTAAAATAAAACCTGTTGCTAAACCAAAAACCATATTTAATATATTTGCTATTAATATAACAATTATGCCTTTTCCCATTGTGTATCCTCTTTATTTATATTGTAATTATTTTGCATAAATATAATTCCTAATAATTGAGCAATAATGTATACATGTAATTTTGCTTCCAAAAGCTCACAAAAAAATCCAACAATTGCAAAAAATATCAAAGCTGCAAATAAATTTTCTTCTGATATACTTCTACTCTTAAAGAAGTTTTTCACAACCCATATTATACTTAAAATCATTCCTGTCAATCCAAATAATCCATAATTATACAACATCGTAACATAATAATTATCTGTTGTATCAAACCCTGGTATTACAATTCTTGTATGTAGCATCAATTGTCTTACAGAATCAACGCCATGTCCAAATAAACACCTAAAAAATTCACTCAACGGATTAGAGCCAAAATTAAAAACTCTTTTAACTACATAATTAATTGTTCCTAATCTTTGTGAACCAGAAATACTATCTATGCTACCTGAAAATCTTTCCACTACCATTGATATAATATTTAGCCCCAACGGAGATATAATAAACAAAGCAATCAATAAAACCAATAAAAGCGTTCTTTTCTTTATATTAAATCCAATATTTTTTATAAGCCAAAAGAACAGAACTACTGCTAATCCTATCAGTGAAGATCTCGTTCTAGTCATTAATAAAGCTATAATAATTAATGATTTGAATATAAATGTATGATTTCTACCTAATAATAAACAAAATGCCACTCCTAATACAATAGAAAATGTTATTGGATGTTTAAAAAAAGAACCACTTCTATAAGGAACTGTATTTGTCAAATAGTTATGGTCAAAATATGGAACTAAAAAATTCTTTTTTGTAATAAATTCAAATATGCCAAACAAAACCGATGCTAGTATAAATACAAAATAAATTTTTCTTATTTTTACAACGTCTTTCATAGTTAATTCATTATAAAAAATCACAGCATTAAATATAATTGCAGGAGTCAACAATATTGATATTCCTGCTTTAATACTATTAACTTTGAATTCATTAAATAATATTGATACAATAAAAAAAACTAAATAAAACAGTAATATTATAATTATATTTTTAAAAGCTTTTTTTATATCCGAAAAATTTCTCTGTGTTATAACAAGAAATAATGTTTCAAAAAGAATAAAAGCATAGAAAAAATTTGCATATTTGGAATTTGCGTATGTAATTACACATAGCAAAAAAGTAATTATATGTATTAATAATTTCACATTAAATAGACTCAATTTAACTTTCATATGTTCCTCTTATAATTTCTTCCCAGAATTTCAGATTTTTTTCAAAAGAATAAAACTCACTATACTCATTATACGAATTGTAGCAATAATCTTCATATTTATCTATATCAATAATATTCTGTTTATATATATCTTTCCATTCATTTTTACTAGATACTAAAACGCCAAATTTTTCTTTTATTATAGAATTATTAAAGCCTACGCTAGATGCTATTACTGGCATCCCTGTTGACATATACTGAATTATTTTAAATCCACCTTTTCCTCTATTAAATTCATTATCATCAAGAGGCATAATTCCAATATGCGAATTGTACATTACATCTTTAATTATATCTCTACTCCATGTTATATTTTTAATAACTAAATAGTCTGTTTTATTTTTAACTTCACAATTACATACTACATTTAATATCAATTCTCTTCCATCAGTCTTCTTTAATTCTTTAGCAGCTAAATCCAACTCTGGAATTATTGCTAAAAGATTCGATATACTTGATTGAGTAGCAATCCATATTAAATTTATTCTTTCTTTTAAAGTAATTTTTCTCAAATTAATTACCTCTTCTAATTTTATATCAGAAAAATCACCATCTGTGGTTGGTAATAAATAGGTTTTTTCTTGTTGCTGTACTGGCAACTTACTTTTCAATCCTGCATGTGTAACAATTATAGTATCAGAGAGTTTCATCAATAAATCCGATTCTTTTTGCGATATCTCTTTATTTATAAATATATCATCATCAAAATCCCATATAACATTATTACAATTATGTAATAAATGTTTTAATAATTTTTCATTGATTTTAAATAATAATTTAGGTGAAAACTCTCTAGAAACTATTACACATTCTGGTTTAAATATCATTATGTCATAAAGTAAGAAAGCAAACAATTTAATATAAGCCAAACCATAATATATAAAATTCCAAAAAATCTTTGTTTTTTTATATACACTCGCATTTCTTTTCATATATATTTTTTGATTAACAATAATATGCTTAGATGTATTATAGTTCCATTTATTAGCATATTGTAAAATTCGATAATAACTTGATGGACTATTTTCTCCACTTCTAGTATAAACAGAAACTTTCATATTATTTATATAATTATCTTTATTCCTTTCTTAAAATACACTAATACACGTCATATAACAACATATAATCTTTATTTCATCTATTTATCACATTAACATATATTTCTTTAAGACTTTCTTTATTTAAAGATATATCATATCCAGACTCAACCATCTTATGATATGTATTTTGTCTTTTTACTTTATTTAGTACTTCTATCATTTTTTCTGCCCATAACTCAGTATCCTGATTTAAAGACATGAAATAAACCAATCCAAACAAATCTGTCTCTTTTGTAATTGTATCAGCCATCAAACATGGTAAACCTGCTGCTTGCGCCTCAATTCCAACAACTGGAAGACCTTCAAACCTCGACGGCAATAAAAATAAATCCATTGCTTGCATGCATTTATTAACATCTTTTCTAATGCCAGCAAAAATAACACAATTGTCTATCCCTAATTCTTTTGTCTGCTTTTTTACATCAGACTCAAGTTCTCCCTCTCCTATAAGCATTAATTTAGATTCAGGAACTTTCCTATGAAATTCATTAAAAATATTAATTAAATACTCATGATTTTTTTGGAACATAAAACGACCAACATGCCCTATCAATATTTCATTATCTTTTATACCAAATAATTTTCTATATTCATTTCGTATACTTTGATTATACGCAAAGCTTTCACAATCAACAGCATTATTTATTACTCTTACCTTTTTGCATATATTCTTCTTATACATCCATCTCGCTGCTTTATTAGAACAAGCAAAAAATTCTGTTCCTATATATCCCAAAAAAGGTTTACATATATTATGTGCTATTGCTTTTATAATTCTATGTCCTCTGTCTATCCCCGCACAATGTGAATGCATGATTATATGTGGTACTTTCTCCCTTTTAGCCGCGCATCCCTCAACAAACATTTTAAAAGCAACATCTGAATGAATATGCACTATATCATAATGTTTTTGTTTTAAAACACTTCGAAGGTCAAAATATGTCTTTATTTGCCTTAAAAATTTATTTGATGTATGTTTTACAAAAATTTTACCGCCATTATCTTCTACGAAAGAAATATTACTTGAATTTTCAAACGGCTCTAACGTAAAGAAATCAAAAACAACATTTGATTTAATATCTTTAGTAGTTGCATTCATTGCATTCTTTATAAATGCCCATGCTCCTCCTTGACCTATATCGTTAATATTAACTTCCAATACTCTAATTTCTTTATTCATTTTTCCACCATAATTTAGGTCTGACCTCATTATAAATCACACCTGCACCTATTGCTAATATTCTTTGTGGTATTATATGCCATAATTTATATCTTCTTATGCTTTTTTTACTTCTATTATCTTCTTCTAATTGTTTCCACGGTGTCAACAATTTATATTTCACATATTCTTTTGTTTTAGGATGATCACACCCTTTAATCCATGGTCTGCTTAACATATAAAAATTTCTAGTGAAATGGATTATTATTGGATTATCTTTAGCTTCTTCCACTTCTGATTCTAAATAAAATGCATTTGGTTTTCTCCAACAAATCAAATTTTTATATGTAAATGCCCAAAACAATGTATATGCATTATATTTAGGAGGTAACTGTAATATTTTCCCCGAACATGACCAATTCATCAAAGTCTGTTCAAAAAAGAAAACATTACCATTTTGCTCATGTATTCTTTTTATTATCTTGTCTTCAACTTTCTCCTCTCGCCATTTTTTTAAATCAACTAAATACATACCAGCATTACAATATAAATCATTTTTATTCATATGAAATTGATGTTTATACTTCATAATATTCATACAATCAGATACACCCGCAAGTATATTACCTTTCATATCAACATTCCATAGCTCTGATAAATTTCCACAAATCAATGTATCACTATCCAGACACAAAACTCTATCTACACTTTCTGGCAAAATAGTTCCTATACACATTCTAAAATATGAATGTCCTATCTGATATCTATCTTTAAATGGATATTTTAATAATATTTCTGGTCCCAAAGCCTCTAAATAAACAACATCTCTTTTTATATTATCACTTTCATATTGAACTACCATATTATTTAATAATATTTTTTTTTCATCAGATATGCCATCATCTACAATATAAAAAGTTATTTTTTCTTGTTCTTTATTATTTTCTAACAAAGAAACCATAGATACAGCTACAACACTTGCAAATAAATCGCTACTAAAATAAAACACATTCATAATAATATTCCATTCTTTATCTCAAATCAATCATGCATTTCCAAATAATACTAATTACTGATTAACAGCTTCCTTAATAGTCTTAGCCATATAATCAATCATCTCATCTGTCATTCCTGGATATACTCCTACCCAGAATGTATCTCTCATAATTCTGTCTGTTGTATCAAGTCCGCCTACTACTCTGTAGCCTTCTCCTGTTGCTCTCATCTCATCAAAGCATGGATGCTTTATAAGATTTCCTGCAAAAAGATTTCTTGTCTGTACTCCGTGGCTCTCTACATACTCAACTACTGCCTTTCTGTCAATTCCTTCCTTTACTGTTATAAGGAATCCGAACCAGCTTGGTCTTGAGTTCTCACATGGTACAGGAAGAATTACCTTATCCTCTATATCTGCAAGTGCTGCTCTTAATATGTCAAAGTTATGTCTTCTTCTCTCAACAAATGATGGGAACTTCTCAAGCTGTGCACAGCCTACCGCTGCCTGCATATCTGTTGCTTTAAGATTATATCCAAAATGTGAATATACATACTTGTGGTCATATCCTAATGGAAGCTCTCCGTACTGCTTGTCAAATCTGTGTCCACAGAGGTTGTCCTTTCCTGATGGGCATACACAGTCGCGTCCCCAGTCTCTGAATGAACGGATACACTTATTAAGAAGTGGATTGTTTGTATATACTGCGCCTCCTTCACCCATTGTCATATGGTGTGGTGGATAGAAACTGCTTGTTCCGATATCACCGATAGTTCCTGTGAACTTCTCTTCTCCATTGATTGTGTACTTAGAACCAAGTGCATCACAGTTATCTTCTACAAGCCAGAGGTTATGCTTGTCACAGAATGCCTTTACTGCAGAAAGGTCAAATGGATTACCAAGTGTATGTGCAATCATTACAGCCTTTGTCTTGTCTGAAAGCGCATCCTCAAGCTTTGTAACATCAATGTTGTACTGTGGAATAGTAACATCAACAAATACAGGTACTGCACCATACTGGATAGCCGGTGTTATTGTTGTAGGGAAACCTGCTGCTACTGTGATAATCTCATCACCTCTCCTGATTCTTCTGTCTCCGAGAAGTGGTGATGTAAGTGCCATAAATGCATTGAGGTTGGCAGATGAACCAGAGTTTACTACTGATACATACTTAACTCCGAGATATTCTCCAAGCTTCTTCTCAAATTCATCTGTATAACGGCCTGCTGTAAGCCAGAATTCAAGTGCTGAATCAACAAGATTCATCATTTCCTTGCTGTCATATACTCTGCTGGCATATGATATTCTGTCGCCTTCCTTATACTGTTTCTGGTTATGGTACTTCTTGCAGTACTCATCTACAATACCAAGAATCTCCTGTCTTGCTTCTAATTCATTCTTATTATCAAACATATCTTATTCTCTTTCTTACTTTATTAATTCCTTCCCTGCCTGTTATGCAAAGAACTCTTCTATCTCTTTATCCATACATGCAACAACATCTCCGCCTGCTGCATATACCTTTGACCATTCAACGCTCTTTTCTATTGCTGTATCAAAGTTCCATCTGGGCTTCCAGCCAAATGTTGTCTTTAACTTTGAGCAGTCCAGTTTCAAGAAGTTAGCTTCATGAGGTCCTCCGTCATATTGGTTAATCCATGAAAGACCTTCTCCCCACTTGTTACAGAATGTATTAACAAGTGTCCCTGTTGTAATGCAGTCGCTCTCATCTGGTCCTACATTATAGAAGCCTGCATACTTCTTATCACTGTACTGCTCCTTTGCAATCATAAGATAAGCTGCAAGCGGCTCAAGTACATGCTGGTATGGTCTTGTTGAATGTGGATTACGCACAATTATATCTTCCTTCTTAACTGCTGCTCTTACACAGTCAGGAACGATTCTGTCATTGGCGAAATCTCCTCCGCCTATAACATTACCGGCTCTTGCTGTTGAAACTGCAACCTCCATATCATTGAAAAATGAATTGATATAGCTGTGTGTTACAAGCTCTGAACATGATTTGCTGTTAGAGTATGGGTCATATCCGTCAAGAGGCTCATTCTCTCTGTATCCCCATGCCCACTCATTATTATGGTAAACCTTGTCTGTTGTTACATTTAAAAATGATTTTACACACGGGTTAAGTCTTACACATTCACAGATATTAACTGTTCCCATAACATTAGTTTCATAAGTATATACAGGGTCTTTGTATGATTCCCTTACGATAGGCTGTGCTGCAAGATGAAGCACTATCTCAGGCTGTGTCTCTTCAAACACCTTCTTAAGATGCTCAAGATCTCTTATATCACCTATTACAGAATTCATCTTATCCTCTACATCTATCATTGAGAAAAGGTTAGGCTCAGTAGGTGGAACAAGTGAATAACCTGTCACTTCTGCTCCTGCTTTAAAAAGGATTCTGCAAAGCCATGAGCCTTTGAATCCTGTATGTCCTGTAACAAGAACCTTCTTTCCTTTATAAAAACTTAAATCCATCTTAATCCTCCCGGCTTAGTCCCATTTCTTCCAAGGAGCTGTTCCAGTTGCAAGATACTTCTCGAGCATATCCATCTCTCTCTTGGTATCCATGCACTGCCAGAAGCCCTTATGCATATAGGACATTAACTGACCTTCCTTTGCAAGTTTTTCTAGTGGTTCTCTCTCAAATACAGTGTCATCACCGTCAATATAGTCAAATATTTCAGGATTAAGCACCATATAACCTGCATTGATAGGTGCACCGTCTGTATGGCTCTTCTCTCTGAATGACTTAACAGCGTTGTCTCCGCCGATATCAAGTACACCCTTCTGCTGTTCAAGCATTACGGCTGTAAGAGTAGCAATCTTGCCATGCTCCTTATGGAACTCAACAAGCTTGTTCATGTCTACATCACAGACACCGTCTCCATATGTCATAAGGAATGGCTCGTCCCCTACATATTTCTGGATACGCTTGATTCGTCCTCCAGTCATTGTATTAAGGCCTGTATCAACTACAGTAACCTTCCATGGCTCACAATGCTGCTCGTGAATAATCATATCGTTAGAACCTTTTGTGAAGTCAAATGTAATATCACTGTTATGAAGAAAATAATCCGCAAACCATTCTTTAATTACATACTGCTTATATCCTGCACATATAATAAACTCATCAAAGCCATAATAAGCATATTCCTTCATAATATGCCAGAGAATTGGCTTTCCTCCTATCTCTATCATTGGCTTTGGCTTAAACTGACTTTCTTCACTTATTCTTGTTCCGAAACCTCCAGCCAGTAATATTACTTTCATTTATTTTAATACTCCTTATTTATAATTCCATTATTTTTTTTAACTTATCGCCTATATATTTTTAAAATCAAATATATTCTATAGTAGATTATCTTTTTTATTTTATCACTTTCGACTATATTCGTCAATCTTCCAAATATAATTTAAATCAAAACCACCTGCTTAGCCAGTGGTTTTGCACTAGCCCTATAAGGGCTCATTACCGGCTCTGGAGTCTAAAGACTCATCGAAATGGTTTGCCAGCCGCAACATCATTTACTTGTCAGAGTCCCCTGGGCTCTTCTTATTCGCTACTTTTTACCAGCTCTCCCGTAATGTGGTCAATGCACTCCTTTAAATTCATTTGATCATACTCAAGATCTTCTTTTAATTGATTCTGTATATACTCTTGGATTTTCTTTACATCCTTTCCTACTGTATCTACATAATATCCTCGACGCCAAAAATGTCTATTTCCATATTTAATTCTCCATATGCTACTTTTCTTCTAAATTTCGGTGCAAATACAATATGATACTTACAATTCCACTTTGTATGTGATAAACTATTTGCATCCATTTGGATACCTCCTGTGTTTATGTGGTTGGCGAACCATCATAATTTTATCACAGGAGGTTTTTTACTGTAAGCTTAAGCATTTTCAATCACCTGCATAGCAGGTGGTTTATTTGTTTTACGCTTAGAGTTTTTCGTGTTCCGAAAAACTCTATGTGTAAAACATGGTCTTGCCCTAACAACAAAAAACACAGCCCGATTAAATTGCTTTAATCTGACTGTGTCTTCTTATTTATTATCTTTTTATATTATTTCTCAGGAGCTCCATTTCTTCCTTCTGCCTGTCCATATTTGATATAATGGATATAATATTTTACAAGATTATCTCCATATACCTGCTGTAAATCCACATATCTTGCTCTATATGCATTTACATCAAAATCTACCTTTGCCTGACGACCTTCTTTCATTCCGTACTTTACAAAATGATTAAGTGCTTTCTCTGCATCATTTCCATATGCCCACTTAAGCTCAATATTATTTTCAAGGTAATATTCTGCATCAAATACTGGTGCATAATATGAAGCATCATACTTTGTTCCTGTTGCAGGTATCTCTGTTACATCTGTCTTCGCATCACATACTGTACAATGGTGGCTCTTGCTTCCTGGTGTTGTCTCTGTTGCTTCAACATCTACTGTCCACTCTGTACTGAAGCTGTGTCCCTTTGCTGGGATTGTTTCTGTGTATGTCTTCTTGTCACATGTTCCTGTTGTAGATATACATGTATATGTAAGCACTCCTGCCTCTGTACATGTTGCCTGCTTTGTTATCTTTGACTCATACTTATGTGTATGTGTTGTCTCTGATGTCCCAGATGGTGTATATACCATATAGAAAAGATTGATTGCATCTCCCTTTGTTACTGTTACATTACCAGTTACTACATCTACTGTTACTATATTATCTGTTCCTACTGTTGCTGCTGTTCCATTAACATTAACTGTCTTACCTGAAGCTGCTGTTGTTCCACCAAATACAAGTGTAAGCTTTCCTTTCGATGGTGCTTTAAATGTAATATTAGTCTTACCTTCCATCTTAAGGCACTTATCATATGTAACTCCGTTATATGTTACAGAGCCCTTACTATCTGATGTACTTCCTGTTATAGTAAAGAAGTCACTTGTTAAGCCATTACTGAAGTCTTTTGTATAAGAATCATCTGTAACTGGTGTATCTGGCTCTTCTCCTCCAATAACCGGAATAATTGCTGTCTCATTCTTCTTGCATACTGTACATGTACGGCTCTTAACGCCTGTTTCTGTTGCAGTTGCTGCCTTAACCACTTTCCATTCACCATATGTATGAGCTGTCTTTGGAACTACTTCTGTGTATGTCTTCTTATCGCAAGTTCCATTAGTAGCTGTACATGTGTAAGTAATTTCTCCTTCTTCAGCACATGTAGCTTTCTTTGTTATAGTACTTACATAATTATGTATATGCTTTTCTCCTGATGATACGCTCCCACCACCTACTGATACAAGAGATGTCTTGTATGCATTAAGCTTATCCTTTAAAGGCTTGTTAAGTGAATGGCTTGTATCATCAACGCTGTTATCAAATGTCCACTTGAAATCTCCGCCCATAATACGTCCTGCATACTTAGTTACAATTGAAGGAACATCTGCGGGTGCATCAATATCAGCAGTATCAACACCTAAATCAACCTTAGTATCAAAATTAGAATATGTCTTTCCACCCTGCTTTGCCTTATAAGTTGAAGGTACTGTTTCACTTCTTGATGTTGCAAGATATGCATCGAAATCAGTTGCACTTGCAGTTGTTGTACCAGCATCCGAATTAGCATATATAACAGACTTCTGACCTTCCATATAGTTGTTGTATGCCTTGATGACACCACCATTCTCTCCTGAGAATATTCCACCTGCCAGAACATCACTTCCCTGCATTGAACTGAGCATTGGATAATTACAGTTTCTGAAATAGTTAGCCTCTACGAATGCCTCACTATCCTTTGCAGCGCCTACACCATATTTAGAATTACCATCATAGTAGTTATTATATACATGAACTGACATTGTTCTGATACGAGGATGTCTTGAATCAGAATGGTCAAACCAGTTATGGTGATATGTAATCCAGTTCTCACCTGACTCTGACTTCATGCCACAAAGTGACATCTTTCCTGAATCCCAGAAATGATTGTAAGATACTGTCACATACTGAGAATTATCCTTTAAATCCATAGAGCCATCGCCCTTAGCCTGGTCACCATCTGAACCAGCATTACCATAGAACACATCGTTGTTATGTACCCATACACCACGTGACTGCTTAAGAGATATACCATCTCCGTCGCCTCCACCGCCCCAGTTCATAAGACCAAGGTTTCTTACTTCTATGCCTGTTGACTGGAATACAGCCACACCTGCTTCATATAAAGTAGCATCATCACCAATACCCTCAAATGTTACGTTAGCTGCTCCCTTAACACCAATTGCATATGCTGATGATACATCTTTGCAGGCAAGTCCGCTTAATGTAACCTGACCTATAATACGGATAGCAACTGGCTGGCAGTTATTCTTAGCCTTAATTGCCTGTGTAATAGCTGCTACACCTGTATATTCTGTGTTACCAATCTTCATCTTAACTGTATTCTTATTAGCTTCTGTAACATAAAGAACAGATGCATTAGACTTTAATGTACCATCGTTGTTATATGCACCAACGCCATTCTTTACCGGTGAATTACTTGAAAATGTAAATCCGCTTCTGTCATGTGCATTTACAGTAAGCTTATCTGAAACGATAGCAGCTGATGTATTCTCCTTGCCATTGTTCAGCGGAACAATCTTCATAACATAATCGCCTGCTTTTAATCCTACAGCATCCGCTCTCATGTAAGATGGATACTTTCTGATAAGCTCATCGTCCAACTGGACATAAGCTGAATCTGAGGCACTTGCAGACTTAACATATACATTGTAACCTGTAGCTCCTGTTACAGGTGTCCACTTAACATATGCTGTCTCAAGCCAGCCTGATGCTTCTGTTATTGCGCCAGAAGCTGCATGTACTGGATTCATGTCAAATACTATAACTGACACTGCCACCATTACACATGCAAGTAATGCACTCATAAACTTTTTTACTTGCTTTTTCATTTTTCCTCTCCTTTTCCATTTTATGCACATTTTTGTGCAAATTTGATATGTTTTATTCATAAATCATGTTTATATTACCATTATTGTACAATATTTTCAACCGCATTTTACATGTTAGAGAAAATTTTTCGTAATTTTAACACATTATTTCTTTTCCTAAAGTAAATGAATATACAATTTTTTCTTTTACAGTTTTTCCGGTAAGCTGTTCCAGAGCTTTTGCATAGTAATCAAGCTGGATTGCGTATCTTTTGACAAGCTCTTTTTCCCCCGCTTTGCCCTTCATAACCCTGTCAGTCTTATAATCAACAATCACAAGTTCTCCGTCCTCTTCAAAACACAAGTCAATTATACCCTGTATAAGCTGTCCTTCGTACTCAAATACAAAAGGCTGTTCTCTTCTGACACTGCCACAGTTCACCGCATTTGCAACTCTCCTGCCTGTTTCTGATTGTACAAATGTATATATATCCCACGGATTGACACTTTTCACTTGTAATTCATTTATCTTGCCGGTTTCTAACATTCTGTTAATATCTGCTTTAACTCCATCAAGGTTCACGCTCACTGAATAGTCAAGACATTCCATAACCCTGTGATATGCGCTACCACGCTCATTAGCAGCAAGCTGCACTTCCTCACCGCTTATGAACTTTGGAATTATGCTGTTTGTCTCATCACATTCTTTCTTTTTAAGTGCTGTCTTCACAGATTCATCCATGTAAGCATTTTCCTCTGAATCATCATCCGCCTGCATAGCCTTAAGCTGCGAAACCGTCAGCTTCATCCTTCCGTCTGCGTTATCATCAGGAACATACTCCGGAAGCTCCTCTAATAAAGGATAAGACACAGCTTCCATAATTTCATCAGCCATCTCCCCGATTCTAACAGCATTCGCTTCATCAGCCATCTCACCGGATTCATCCGCATCAGCCTCCGAATCCTCTCCGGCATCAACCATCACTTTAAAGCTGCCTTTCAATTTATCTGAGTCCATAAGACACACTGGCATTATCATATCAAGATAGTTCTTTATATTCTCACTGTCTGCGAAAGACAGCATTCCATCTGCTGCAAGTTGCTCAGCCCTTCCCCTGTATTTATCAAGTGTCTTGTCTGCATCTTTTACAACTCCAGTGATTATCAGTTTTTCTCTTGCTCTTGTCATTGCTACATAGAGAAGTCTCTCTTCTTCTGATATCGACTCCCTTACAATTCTTCTTGCCATGGCACCTTTTATAATAGTAGGTGTCTTGGTTCTTTTTTTTAGATCAACATAATCAACTGCAATTCCTAAGTTCTGATCAACAAGAACAGGTGCTGTTGCATCCATAAAGTTAATGCTCTTATGCGCTCCAGCAAGTATTACAATCGGAAATTCCAGACCTTTGCTCTTATGAATGCTCATAATTCTTACAAGATTCTCGTTGTCAAGGCTGGCAGCCCCCTCTGCAAAATCTTCGTCAAACTTCTTAAGTCTTTCAATATATCTTAAGAAATTAAACAGACCTGAATAACTTGATTTGCCGTATCCCGCTGCTCTTTCCAGCAGGACATTTAAGTTAGCCTGTCTCTGTGCTCCGGCAGGCATTGTTCCCACATAATCGTAGTAGCCTGAATCATATATTATCTCCCAGCACAGATCATATAGTGACTCAACACTGCTCTTGTCACGGTATTCTGTAAGCTTTGCAAGAAATAATGCACATTTTCCGGACAACTGCTTAACATCCGGCTCCTGCACCTTCCCAGCTTCACCAAGCACTGCAACTGCTTTCAAATGTTCATACAGATTATTATGCACATTCGTATCCACATGCTCTCTGCCAAGCTTTCTTACCATTCCAAGCTCTGCTGCCGTAAATCCTCCAAAATAAGACATCATTGCCGCCGCAAGGCTTATCTCCTGAACCGGATTATCTACTATTGTAAGCATGCTTAAGATTACCTGTATCTCACGCACGCTGAAATATCCTGTTGACGAGTCAGTATATGCCGGTATCCCCCTATCCATAAGGGCATCTGCAAATGTATCTGCCCAGCCTGTCACTGACCTTGTAAGAATTACAATATCCCTGTATTCTGCCGGTCTGTATATATTCTCATCTGAATCATATACATTTATGCCAGAAGCAACTATTCCCTCAATCAGCTTTGCAAGCCTGTCTGCCTCAAGTTCTCTTGTTGTCGCCTCTTCTTCATTCTCTGAAGATATAAGAATAACGTCTGTACTCTTGTTGGCTTCATCACCGTAATTACTGTCACTATATTCAGGATATGGAAATCCTGCATTAAGCCTTACCGATTCGTCATACCCGATTCCTGAAAAATTCTTATTCATGATATGACTGAACACATCATTGACACACTCAAGTACATTTTCCCGGCTTCGGAAATTCTTCTGTAATTCAATTCTAACATTATCGCCAGTCTCGCCGTATGTATCGTACTTCTCTATGAAAAGCTCCGGGCAGGCAAGACGGAACTTGTATATGCTCTGCTTTACATCACCAACCATGTATATATTGTTATTCTCACCTGTCAGTCTCGTCTTCGACACCGCATTAAGAATAACCTCCTGCAGCTGATTGGAATCCTGATACTCGTCTATCAGTATCTCTTCAAATCTGTTCGCAAGCTTGTCGGCAGTCTCTGTGTATACAAGCTTTCCATCTTCTTTCTTTACAAGTATTGAAAGAGCAAGATGTTCCATGTCATTAAAATCAATTATGCCCTTCTCTCGCTTCACCTCTGAAACACGCTTGGCATACACCTTTGCCACTTTAAGTAAAGTCCGTATCTGGATGCCTGCCCCCTGCATGTCTGCAAATATTCCCTCATCATCTTTCAAGAATATCTTATCATTAAGCCGTCCTATGTAATCTTTAAACAACTTTCGCTGCCCCTTAACATATTCCTTAATATCCGGGTCTGCTCCTGCATCCTTCTTTCTTGACAGGGCTTCAAATGAAAATATTCTTATTCTTCTGCCAAGCTCTCCAAAATCCTGTGAATTAATCATCTCATTAATTCCAAGCAGGTCAGACTGCAAAGCACCTGTATATGCTGCAGGTCCTGCCGGCTCAGAACAGATATCTACTAATCTGTTGTATTTATCACGGTAATCGAAAAGTGCATTTTTAATTGAATCATACAGCTCCTTAATTGCAGGATTATCGTAAGTCTCATCATCATAAACTAACATGCACTCGTCAAACCACTCATCAATCCACGGATTGCTTCTTGAAAAACGGTATATTTTATCTATAATGCTCACAAGCCCTGAATCGTCCCGTCCCATGCCAAATGCATCAACAAGATTAAAGAATTCTTCATCTGCTTCGGCATAGAATTCCTCAAGCACATCTTCCAACACATCATTTTCAATAAGCTTCTTCTCACCCTCGTCCATTATCCTGAACCCCGGGTCCAGATTAACCTCTGGAAAATGATTTCTGATTATCCATAGACAGAAACTGTCTATCGTTGTTATCTGTGCGTTGTTAAGCAGTGTTATCTGTCTTAAAAGGTTCACATCCCCCGGATTCTCGTCAAGCATTGAATCAAGTGCTTTTCTTATCTTGTCTTTCATCTGGGCTGCTGCCGCCTTTGTAAATGTAACAACAACCAGCCTGTCTATATCTATATTCTTGTCAGGGTCTGTAATCATGGAAATGATTCGCTCTACCAGAACAGCAGTCTTTCCTGAACCGGCAGCCGCCGAAACCAGCACATTACAGTCTCTTGTATCAATCGCGCTCTTCTGCGCCGGTGTCCATTTTCTTTCCATTCTCATCAACCCCTTCCTTTATATTATTCCATAATACTTCATCATCGAATTTCTTTAATTTTCTATAATTGCAGCCTGGCAAATCCACTGAAAATCCACACACTGCCCCATAAGGACATCTGTCACAGCTTGAAAACTGTCCATCTTTATAAGGACTTCTCCTGATATCACCACCTGCAATTCTGTCCGCAGTATCAACCGCCCTTACATCAACGAATCTTCCAAGCATATTAAACTGCTCTGTATTCATCACCTTACTTCTTCGTGAGTCAAATCCACCGTCAGCCTTTCTGCTAACCGGAATATTAAGTGATGTCCCCCCAGTATTGTCCATCTTCTCAGCAATATCCTTATCCGAATTAACCATTCCTTTAAGACGCAGTTCACCCTTAATCTTATCCTCTATCTCTTCTGCACTCTCTGTTGTCGCAGATACAATCGGGTCACTTATGTTGTAGTAGAACACTCCGGCAGGAATCACATTTTTACCCGGACGCATCTTCGCCACAAGCTTCATTGCCGCTTCCATGTAGACCATAAGCTGGATATCAATTCCGTAGTAGGTCTTTACTATGTTGAAATCCTTCTTTCCTGTCTTGTAATCGATAATTCTTACATATACATCTGTGCCGTTTTCGCATATGTCAACGCGGTCAATTGTTCCGCTCATAAGCTGCTTTCTGTCTCCGTCCCCGACTTCCATATTGAACTTATGCTCGAATACAAATGGCACGAAATCACCACATTTTAACTGTTCACCCATCGCCCATACAGTGCGGTCTGCAAGGTCTTCCATCCGCTTAATCATGAATGAATTACGGCTTGAATCCTTAAGGATACTGTTCTGGTATATGTCAGTAATTGCAGCGACACTTCTTTTTACCATCTCGCGGCGCTTCTCCTCTGATATCAGATAGTACGACTCACCGTTTTTCTTGATTTCGTCGCACACCTCACGGATAACCGCATGCAGTACGACGCCAAAGTTTACTGGTGAAAATGTGAATTCTTCCCTTTCCTTCAAATCAACTCCATATCTTAAGTAATACCTCAGCGGACACTCTGCAAAGTTCTCAAAAGATGTGACGCTTCCGACAAGCCTGCCGCCAGTAAGTGAATCAATAATATCCTCATCTACATTTGCAGCAATTTCAGTATTATCAAAGCTGTTAGCCGCCCGCGGTATTGTCACATATGAATTCTGCTGTGCCGTGTCTTTGTAAGATAACTTAAGGCAATGTGAAAACATTTTTCTCATGCTTCTTATAATATATGAAGGCATCAGCGCCGCACCCTCGCTGTTTTTTACCGCATATGACATGTAAAGCTTCTCCGCACTCTTTGTCATAATAAGATACAGATAGAATCTCTGTGTAAATGCTTTCTCCCTCACGGAAGCTGACATAACTATTCCCTTATCCTCAAGATACTCCCTGTCGCTTTCTGACAGAACGCTTCTTGAATCAGCTTTCTTAGGTACATTGCCGTCATTGATTCCGACAAAGAACATGACCTTGATATTGTCAAGACGGGTTCTTTCTATATCTCCGATAACAACGCAGTCGTTGGTCTGCGGAATAAGTCCTATCTTGATCTCCTGAAATCCTGACGCAAGTATCTTGTTAAATTCTTTAATACCAACCTTCTCGCTTCCAAGAAGGGCATACATTTTATCTAATACTTCTATAACTTTCTTATATAACTGCGCATATTCATCACCAGTGTACTCGCTGTCATTAAGCACACTTACCTTCTGCTCCATATCTTCACGCACAAGGAATTCGTAAAGAGCCTTTACCATATCTGCAACATTAGATTCCTTTGACTTAAGCACTTCTTCCAATGGATCCAACATATCCGTTATCATTGTTCTTAGTGAATTAAGCTTCTCAAGGTCAGTATTATTGACTGTTCCCCTGAACTTTCTTATCCATGGTTCATGCCATTTTCCCCTGCCTCTGATTCCAACTGCAACACAGTAATTGTCTAACAGATCAATATCTTCGCGCTCCATTCCGCTCATTCCGGTTCTTAGGAATCCTAATATGCTGTCATAGCTGTAATTATTCTCTATTATTCCAAGTGCACCGTTAATTGCCGCAATAAATGGATTGTCCGTCACATGGCGCTTGTAATCTAAGAAATATGGTATATCGTTCTGCTTTAATATATTAGCCGCCAGTTTGCCGTAGCCATCCATGTCCGCAGTAACTATCGCAATCTCGTTATATCTGTATCCACACAGTCTTGTAAGTCTTATTATTTCTCCTGCTGCAAATGTTAATTCTTCCTTGGCAACAGCTCCCTCATATATAACGATATTGTCAGTCTTCTTATTAAATCTTCCCGAATTGTTTCTGAAAAGATTCTGTTCCAGGAAATCCAGTTCTTCTGAATTCTTAAATCTTGAATTAACATTTACAATTACATTCTTTCCCGGTACTACTTTTCCTGCAATATACACAGGTTCAAGGACTTTCACATGTTCTTCATCGCATATCTTATAAAGCTTTGATACGCAGTCCTTACTCATGAAAAAAAGTTCTTCCCTGCCTCTTACTGAATTTTCACGCTCAGATGCATCAATTGTCAGGGAAACATATATCTTGGGACACATTAATAAAAGAATTGTCATTAAATTGTACTGAACCGGAGTAAAGCCTGTGAATCCGTCAAATACTATCTCGCAATTCTTTATTCTCTCTGACTCTGTAACCTTGCTGCATAATTTATCCAGTATTTCTTCTTTAGTTATATAATTCTTGTCTATGTACTCTGCAAATGCGTTATATACAAGTACTATATCATCAAGCTTATACTGAAGTGCTGCACTTCCCTCTGAATCACTGTATGCTGCACCTGCCGCATCCTGCATAACATCCGGCTTGATATCATACTGAAGCATTTCCGATATAACAGACTTCATCTCTGACACAAATCCTGTATTAGACAGATTACTTCCAAAATATTTTAATCTGTCCTTGTTCTGCTCTAAAACTCTTTTAATAATCAGATTCTTTCCTGTATCATCAAGGACTTCAAGATTATCCTCCCCCACTTCCTCAAATACTTTATACGCAAGCCTTTCAAAGCTCACAACATCTATATTAAGTATTCCTTTTCTTGGATGCATGGACACCAGTCTTTTCTGAATTGCCATAGTGTACTGCTCCGGCACAACAACTATATAATTCCTGTCAGGATTCTTCATTGACTCTTCAATTATATGCGTATACAGATAGTGCGATTTACCCGCACCTGAGCTTCCCAGAATTAATTGTAATGACATGTGTTACTCCCCTAATCTTTCTATAATAGACTTTACCATCATTTGCTTTACCATAATGCACCTTTTCATATCATGCCTCATCATGGTTCGAAATCAACCGCTTCATATTCCACCGTATCTGAATAGTCCCACCATTCTCCCTGATAGCCTGTAAATCCGTTATTTTCCATAGCATTCTGAAGAATCATAACATTGTTCACAGCTTCTTCATTGTCTATATCTGAATAATTCCTGTCTGCTTTTAGAGAGAAATCATCAAATTCTGTAGGCATTGGTATAATGCTTCCATCTGCAGCAACCATAGTTATATCTACTGTTCCTCCAAGATTATGCTTTTTCATTCCGTCAGCCGGATTTGCCACATAGTTAGGGTCCGGATATACTTCCCATAATTTCTGCTGTGCCTCAAACGGTCTGTATGCATCCCAAATCTTTAAGCTGTACCCCTGTTCTTTCAGTTCTTTCTGCACATTTGCAAGCTTCTTAACTGTTCCGTATCGAAGGTATGCGTCTGTGAAACCATATATTCTGACACCTGTAAAGTTATTGTCTGTTGCATACATCAATTCGACATATATATCTGGTATGTATTTATTTACAAGAACATATTCGTCATCTTCCGGTTCTTTTTCGATTGTAATCTCCTGTGTTATAATTTCCTGTGCTGTCACTTCCTGTGCTGCAGTCTCCTGTATGTTCGCCATCTCTTTTTCTGATACATCATCTGTTGTAACATTTTTCTTTTGTCCACACGCTGTCATGCCTGCCGCTATAATCACTATTACTGCAAATGTTTTGATAAATTTACTGTTCATAATCATTCACCTCTTCATAAACCTACCATTTTACACTATCCAATACATTTGTATTTAATATACCACATTTTAATCATAATCTCCCACTCCATACCATATATTTTGTAATAATGAATATGAAGGGCAGGTTTCTTTGTGATGAGTCAGACTAAAATTGTTGTTATTCCATTTAAAAAGCTCCTTATTGGAGCGGTTATCGCTGCTATTATAATAGCTTTTATTATATTCGCTGTTATCCGTCTTGGCAGCAATAGTTCTGATAATTCCAGGAATACCACTAAACCTAAGAGCAGCACTGTAAATGCTTCTGCTTCTTCTAATATTGAGACACCCCTTGATAATTCCGACGCTCCTAAATTCTGCCCCGGAGTATATACCGCCTCTATTCTGTTAGACGGCAACCCCGTTGATATCCAGGTCACAGTTGATTCCTCTAACATTAACAGCATTGAGCTTGTTAATCTTTCTGAATCAATCACAACTATGTACCCTAAGCTCACAACTTCATTTGATGAAGTTGCTGCTAAAGTCATGGAAGCCGGCACAACCAACATAACCTATGATTCAGCCAACAGATATACATATTCCGTCTTTATAGAAGCAATAAGCGCAGCCCTTAAAAAGGCTGCGCCATGATTAATATCTTATATTTTCTGTATTGTACCCCACATGCCTGCTAAATCCGTCTGCCACTACTTAGAATAAGTCACAGCCTCACTATTCTCATCATAATCAAACATGCCATCATTCTTCTCTTCAAGTGCCTTGATGATGTGATATGTATATTCATTATATGGTGTATCAATTCCAAGTTCTTTCCCCATGCGCATCATTGCGCCGGAGAACATATCTATCTCTGTGTGTCTGCCAGCGTCAATATCCTGCAGTGTTGAATATCTTGCTGTTGGCGGAACAGCGCTTCCTCGGCTTGAGTTATCTGCACACCTGCTCATATCAATGCCTTTGGCAAGAGCTACTGCTTCAACCTCCTTACGTAATCCTTCGCTGATTGCTTTCATATGCTCACTGTCAGTATAACAGCCAACACCTGCTCCAATAATAGCCTGTGGAAGATTGTTACAGATATTAAGTCTATACTTGCTCCATATCTCTTCTTTGATATGTTCAGTCACTCTGTAATTAAGTCCTGTTCCATCAAATAAATCTCTTATTGCCGCAACTCTCTTACTCTCAAATGGTGCAGTTTCCTCTCCATATATAATGCCTATTGTAGTCTCAGGATTGAACACATATTCCTTACCTTCGCGGTGTGACGCCACCTTTATAAGTGAATAAATGATATGTGATTTATCTATCTTGGTAGATATTATCTCTTCACTGTCAACACCATTCATAAGACTCATGACAATTGTATTCTCACCGACGGCTTCCCTAATATCATCTAATGCACCTGCAAGTGCGCCGTATTTTAATGATACAACAAGAAGGTCAACACCTTTTGCTTCCTCTGGGGTCAATACCTCCGGGTGGTATGTCTTTCCATTAATCAGACAGCCTTCTGCTTTAAGTCTTTCCGCTCTTTCACCCTTTGCAATAACGCTTAAACTTATATCCTTCTTTTCTGAAAGTCCCCATATAACATAAGAGCCGACTGCTCCTGCTCCAAGTACTGCCACTGAATGTATCTTCATATACATTTTCCTCTCAATCTTTGTAATTTCTTCAAATATATATACACTTCAATTCTTTCCGCGTCAAATGCTTTTATCTTCCTACAATATCGCCCTCTTCAAAATCGTAAGTCAGCTTCTTTCCATATGCCACGACATATGCAGCACATTTCTGCTCATAGTCTGTGTGCTGCATTCTTAAACTTGCTGTCCTTTCATCAAGCTGTCTGTCCGGATATATTACTGGCAGGACATGTACCCTGAATGTGTGCAAATGTGTACTTTTAACCTGCTGTTCAACAAACAGCGAAATCACCGGAACATTAAACTTTACCGCATACAGATATGCACCTCTTTTGCATGGACGGGGCTTCCGATAATTAAACCACATTTCCTGCTCAGGATATATAAGCACAAGTTTGTTTTTATCAAATGCATTCTCAATCTGATTAGGAAACTCAGTCTCCATAAACCATTTCAGGCTGCTTACGGGCATTGTGTCGGCATATTTTTGCATATACCCGACAAAACCTTTCATTGCAAGGTTAGAATCTTGATTAACAATACTTATTCTTCTGAAGCCAGCTTTTCTCATTGCAAACCTGACAATTGCAGGGTCTAACGGGCTGAAATGATTGCATGTTACAATCGCAGGACCTCTGATTCCAGAAAGATTCTCAAGTCCGTCAACTTGTGTTATAAGCCCCACCGCAGAAGTCCCGGCATGAAATATAGCTTCTGCAATATATTTCTTTACACAAAAACCATATGCTGTGCGGTAATCAATATAATGTCTTAGTAATGCTTCTTTATCTTCGCGTAACAGCTTAGGGTCTCCCGGCTCAACCTTTGAATTCAACTGATTAAGGCTTACAGCCGTCCTAATATTTTCATAGACCTGCTCCCTATCACCAATCATATCTCCTCCGACATAATTTATTTTGCAGCATCACTGCTATCCTTCACGAAACCACTATCCACAACAAATCTGCTTCCCACAACATCAGAAAACTTAACCCCATCACCGTCCGCAATATTCTCAGCCCTTGCAAGAAGCTTCTTTAAATTCTCACGGTCAGCTTTCTTTTCATTATCCCCATACTGCTTGCGCTGTTTAATCAGCAACGGATAAAATCCCGACTCCGCCGCATACTGCCAGAAATACTCCTCATACGGAATCTCGCTGTAATGCCACGGCTTGTCAAACAGGTTATAATGTATCAGCTTCGGTCTTGCTATATACTCCCCGCCCTTGTTAGGCATAACATTCCATTCCTTATCAAGAAAATATATTTCTTTTGCACACATAGCATTAATATAATCCTGATCAGGTGCAACACTGTCAAAGTGATATTCAGCCATAAGCTTTAAGAATCTGTCTGCCAGATGAGCCTGTCTTATCTTATCAAGGTTCATAAGAAGCACTCCTGAATTGACATATTCATCCCGCTCTATTCCCACTACATTTTCAATGTAATGAGCCAGTATTGTATTCTTTCCTGCAAATGTATCTCTTACTGCACCAAACATTGCATCTCCCATATCAACTGAATAAAGCTTTGCAATGTCATCATTTATTACGGTATCAGAGTCAATATACACAGCTTTATTAAGCTCTGGAAAAAGCTCTGCAATAAATAACCTGAAATATATCGTCAGTGTAAACTCGCCTGAATAAAGCCTGTTTTCCTGTCTGTCAGTAACTGTCTGTCCAAAGCTTTCAGAATATTCGTACATTTTCTTTCTTATATCAACGAATTCAATATCTATGTTTTCATAATCCTTTATCACATTACGAAGCTGAATCATCGTAATATTCTTCACATTATCGCACATAACAATAATTCGGTAACGCTCATCACAAGCCACATGTACAGCCAGCGATTTAAGGCACACTGCCAGATATGGTGCGTACTGTTCATTAATCGAGAAAAACACAGGAATACGTGAAACTGCCATGTACTCTTCATGCTCCCTGTTATAAGAATCCAGAAGCTCATCATATTCATGAAGCCCAAGTATATTATGCATTTTATCAATCTCCCACGGCTTGACTGAAACAGTCCTTATCACCGGAAACACCCGGAAGGTAGTTGTAAAATGCTGAAAAACAGTGTTGTCATGCAGCCTCCTCTGGTCATTAAACTTTCGTCCGCACAGATTAACTCTTGTTGCAAATGTATTAACAGCCGTCTGGTCAGGCATAAACATTTCCTTTCTTATGCACTGTTCACGACATTTTTCCAGAAGCCCGTTCTGTCTTATCATCCTCATATTCATAAGCATTACTCCGGAATTAATGTAACCATCACCGAAAAGCCATCTGCCATAATAATCAGAAACTCCCGCAATCTCTATGCCATCCATATTCTGATAATAAAAATCCCTAAAATCTTTTCTGCACAACACATCAGTATCCAGATAAAGAACTCTATCCTTAATATCTGTCTTATCAGCAAAAAGGCGCAGCATACAGCACGCAGTAAATCTGCTCTGCATATTTGCCTCCGGCAGCTCCTCAACAAAATATCTTGTAACATCAACAAGAAAGATATTTACTTTAATGTCCGATTTATTCAATTTTTCTTTCAGATATTTTGCAAATGCTTTATCAATCGGCTTGTAATTAATACCTTTTTCCCTGTAATCAACCGTGAGAATATATATATTTAACGGTTCATCCACATTTTTAATAAGAGACATTGAAGATAAAAGAATCCCCTTCTGCATTGGTTTATCACCACAATACAATATGTTCATAAATCCGTATCCTTTCTTAATTTATTAAATATGTCTGATTTATCCTCTCTGTATTGATTTTCCCCAGTTTCTTAAGTAAAATACATATAAGTTTTAAACGATAATTAAAGAATTGAGGAATGTTATGATATTTAAGATTTTCAAAAAAGATTTGAAAGGTCTTAGCAGGAATATTCTGGCTTTAGCCATTGCGCTTGGTCTGTGCCTTATTCCATCGCTTTACGCATGGTTTAACATATATTCCAACTGGGATCCTTACGCAAACACTGCGTCTGTCCAGATTGCTATTGTTTCTGAAGATGAAGGCTACTCTGAATCTGATGATTCCACTATCAATATGGGAGAACAGATTGTTGAACAGCTTCATTCGAATGATAAATTAGGCTGGCGTTTTCCGGAAACTAAAGATGAAGCCATGAATAAACTGAATGCCGGGAAGTACTATGCCGTTATCGTTGTTGGTGAGGACTTTTCACGAAGCCTGTATGACTTCCTTGACAATGGTCTTAATCCACCAACAGTTACATATTATGAGAATTCCAAGAAAAATGCTGTTGCTTCCAAGATTACAGATACAGGAAAAAGCACTCTTCAGAACACTATCAATTCCGAATTCATTGATGTGTGTGTTAAGACTATTATGCAGGGACTTAACGAAATAGCTGAAAATGATCCTTCAATTATTGAAAAGACAGTTAAGGATTTACAGAGTGTATCTGCCAATATTAATTCTTACGATACAATGATTGACATGTTTATTAAGAGTAATTCAGACCTGGCAGATAATCTTGCAAAACTTCAGGAGGTTCTTCCACAGATTAAAGATGTTCTTACCGGAACAACTGATGTTGCTGATATTGCCAATAAATCTCTTGATAATGTCACAGATAATATTGCAAACCAGATTGATGCGCAGCTTAAAGCTATGAATGAATTAACTGACAGCGCACTTGATTCTCTTGATAAAGCTGTACAGCTTTCAATAACTGATGTCGGACAGGCTGGCGTTGAGCTTAGTAAAGCCAACAAACAGTTAAAGGAACTTATAGACCAGAATAAGGCTCTTGAAGATGCTATTGATTCCCTCAGCAAAGTAGATGGCATTGACCCGGCAGTTATCACCGCCCTAAAGTCAGCTCTAGCTTCTGTTAACGCTATGGAGAATATCGCATACAACCTTGTTCAGCAGTGTGCCGATATTCTTACTGATTCACCTGAAACACTTCAGGCAAAATACCAGTTAATCAAGTCTGTTGTTGAACAGTGCCGCACAGAGCTCCAGAAGAGCCAGACAATTATGCAGACTGTAATAAGAACTAATGTTAACCTTCTTAAGGCTTCCATTAAGAATGCCATAAGCAGCCTTGCAGCTAATATAAGCAGTGCCGGAGACAGTATTAACGGAATATCACAGATGCTCCTTGGTGTGAGTGATATATCAGTAAATATTAATACAACTCTAGAAAGCACAAAAACATTACTTGATTCTCTCAATAAAAGGCTTGATACCATATCTGGTTCAGTAGGAAATATAAGTTCATCTTCTACATATAAACTGATAATGGATTTCATCAACTCAGACGCACAGTCAATAGCGTCATTCCTGTCAGAACCTGTACAGGTAGAAGAAATCTACGTCTATATGCAGACTAACTATGGAACAAGTGTTACACCTTTCTATACAACACTTGCTCTCTGGGTTGGAGGAATTGTTTTAGTTGCCCTTATGAAAGTAAAGGTTGACTATGAGGATGATGAATTCAAGGATGCCACAGAACATCAGAAATATATAGGCCGTGCATTACTCTTCCTTGCAATGGGACAGCTTCAGGCTCTTGTAGTTGTTCTTGGTGATTTGTATATTTTAAAAATTGACTGCACCCACCCATTCATGCTGTGGCTTGCAGCCGCTATAACAAGCTTTGTATTTACATTATTTATATATACACTTGTTCTTACATTTGGTGATTTGGGAAAAGCTATTGCTGTAGTTATGATTGTGTTACAGATTGCCGGTTCAGGCGGAACTTATCCAATAGAACTTCTTCCTGAATTCTTCCAGAATGTGTACCTTTACTTCCCATTCCCTTATGCAATCAATGCCATGAGGGAGGCAATAAGCGGATTATATCAGTGTGATTACGCTGTATTTCTTGTGAAATTATGCGCTTATGCTGTTATTTCCCTTATTCTGGGACTTGGAATCAGAAAGTCACTTCTTGAAGTACGCGAGTTCTTCGAACGCCGTATGAAAGAAACACATTTTATGTAAAGGAGAAATGAATTTATGCAAAATGATGATTTTAATATAGATGTTGTTATTGCGGAAATCACAGCATTTGCAGAAAATATGCACGCTAAGAACCAGCACAAGAAAAAGGTCTGCTTAAGATGTATGATGATAATTCCTTTAGTATTCATGGTGCTTATGTTTACCATGGATACAGCTAAGGTTGTTTATCTGCTTCTTTGGGTAATCTCACTTTTTATATTCTGTGCTTATCTTATAGTTATTGATTATATTGATGACAAGCTCGCAAGAAAGCTCAATGAGCTCAATATTGAGATTAAGGAAAAACAGGCTGATACTTCTCTTACAGACAGTATCAAAGCATTTTTAAGTGAGGTACAGTTATGAAAAATATATTTAAGATTATACGGGCTGACCTTCGCCACATAAAAACAAATGTAATTGCACTATGCGTAATTATCGGTCTTACCGTTATTCCTGCATTGTATTCGTGGTTTAATATCCTGTCAAACTGGGATCCATATGGACAGGCTTCCACAAGCAGGATTAAAGTTGCCGTTGTATCTGTTGACAAAGGTACTTCTCTTGAAGGAACGGAGCTTAATGTCGGTGACACCATAATTGATGCACTTAAAACTAATAACACTATCGGTTGGCAGTTTGTTGCTTCATCAGATGAAGCAATCGAAGGCGTATACAGCGGTGAGTATTATGCAGTCCTCGTTGTTCCAGAGAATTTTTCCAAGAATCTTATAAGCTTCTTAAGTGATTCCATGGAACATCCTCAGTTAAAATATTACTGTAACCAGAAAGCAAACGCTATTGCACCTAAGATAACAGACAAGGCTAAAACAGCAGTTCAGCAGCAGGTAAACCAGACATTTATAGATACAATCGTATCTACGATTGCTGGTACTGGCGACTCAGTTATCAAAGATGCAGATAAAGAAACCGGTTCTCTTATGGATGCAGTTATTAACAGACTTACATCCGCAAGGACTACACTTTCAACATACGATGTAATTCTTAACTCAATGCTTGCAATTACTGACCTTACATCATCAATAAGCAGCAGTTCAAACAGTGCTGCACCGCAAGTTTATACACAATTACAGTTACAGCAGCAGCAGTTAATAACCTTACAGGCTCTTGTAAATGGTAATTCCGCTGAATCTTTAAATGAATTGTCATCTGCTCTTTCAAACCAGATGTCCCAGATTCAAAGCATTATGAGTTCATTAACAGAGCTTTATTCTGACATGAACATGGATGTTGCAGACCTGTCTGCTGCAATTAAGCTTACATCGGGCTCACTCACTCAGACTAAAGAACTTCTCAGTGACCTTAAGACAAAGCTTGATAATGCAATTAATACATTAAACACAATCACTGAACAGGATACATATGGTTTATTATCAGAGATGTTAAATGCAGATGCCAATACTTTGGGAGATTTTCTCTCTGCACCTGTAAATATAACAACAGAGCAGGTATATGCTGTTAAAAGCTATGGAACAAGCGCTTCACCATTCTACACAATACTTGCACTGTGGTTTGGTGGACTTATACTTGTTGCTATTATGCACACACCTGTGCATCCTGCTCCAGATATTCCAGCAGATGCAAAGAGATATGAAAAATTCTTTGGAAGGTATTTTATCTTCTTTGCAGTAGGACAGCTTCAGGCACTGCTTATAACACTTGGAAATCTTCTCTACATAGGAATCCAGTGTTACCACCCATTCCTTTACTGGGTTGCATGTGCATTCTCAAGCTTCGTATTCACCTTCTTTATGTACAGCCTTACTGTTGCATTTGGAAATATCGGTGAAGCACTTGGAATTGTCCTGCTCGTTATACAGGTTGCCGGCTCAGGCGGTACATTCCCTATAGAAGTACTTCCTAACGCCTACCAGATAATATACCGATTCCTGCTCTTCCCATATTCAATGGATGCATTAAGAGAATGTATAGCAGGAATGTACAGATATGATTACATTAAGAATCTCGCTTTTCTTTCAATATATATAGTTGTTTCGCTGATTATCGGATTGTTCTTACAGAAACCATTTGAGAAGCTGAATCATATGATTGAGAGAAGTAAGGAGAAGTCGGGGGTTATGCTGTAGGAAGTTGCTCCCCTAAAGCACGCCCAGCCGTGTATATTAGTAAAATCAAAACACGCTTCCGCTCGGATTCCGACGCAGCGGTACTAGGTTCGCTGGGATTTGCTACCACTTTGTGGCAGCTTTCCCAGCTTACCAAGTGCCGGCGTCTTCATACGGTTTTGATTTTACTAATATACACGGCTGGGCTTTTCTTTACCGGACAACTGCTCCGCCCCGCCTTTGGCAAGGTTGGGGCGGGAGGAAGTCCAATCTGGTCCGCTGGCGCGTCCTTTTTTCGACTTCGGTGTGCCTTCCCTCCTCTTTAACGTCCATTCCACTGTAAATCAAAAAACTCCCGGAAGTTTGGAGGCAGGTGGTTTGTGTAGTGTAATTTCAAACCGTACGGAAACGCCGGCACTTGATTTTGCGAGGGAGTCGCCAAAGGCGACAAACCTCCCAAAATCTTAGTACCGTTGCGTTTTCGTCCGAGCGAGAGCGCGTTTGAAAATACACTACACAACCACCTGCCTCCCACTCCCGGGAGTCACTTTTCTAGAATAACCCAGTTATTACCCCATCATCATTAACATCTATATTATATGCCGCTGGTGATTTTGAAAGTCCTGGCATTGTCATTACTGAACCTGTAAGCACTACTATGAAGCCTGCACCGGCTGATACATATGCTTCTCTTACATTCATCTCAAATCCTTCCGGACGGCCAAGTAATGTTGGATCGTCTGAAAGCGAATACTGTGTCTTAGCCATACAGATTGGAAGATTACCAAATCCTAACTGTTCAAGCTGTTCAATCTGCTTATTAGCTGCTGCCGAATAATTAACACTTCCTGCTCCATATATTTCTTTGGCAATTGTCTCAATCTTTGCTTTAACCGGCTGGTCTGTCTCATACAGACAGTGGAAATTGCTCTTCTTTGTCTCAAGTGTCTTAAGAACCTTTTCTGCAAGCTCAATTCCGCCTTCTCCACCCTTTTCCCATACTTTGGCAAGGGCGAATTCACAGCCTTTATCTTCACAGAACTTCTGTATATAATCTAATTCTGCCTGTGTATCTGATACAAACGCATTAAGTGTAACAACTACAGGCACACCATATTTCTGAAGATTCTCAATATGCTTTTCAAGGTTTACGATTCCCTTCTTTAATGCGTCAAGATTCTCTGCTGATAATTCTGTCTTAGGTACTCCACCGTTGTACTTAAGTGCTCTTACTGTTGCTACTAATACAACTGCATCTGGCTTTAAGCCTGACTTACGGCACTTTATATCAAAGAATTTCTCTGCACCTAAATCTGCTCCAAATCCTGCCTCTGTGATTACATAATCTGCCATCTTGAGTGCAGTCTTAGTTGCTCTTACTGAATTACAGCCATGTGCGATATTAGCAAATGGTCCACCATGTACTAATGCTGGAGTATGCTCAAGTGTCTGGATAAGGTTAGGCTTTAATGCATCCTTTAACAAAGCTGCCATTGAACCTACTGCCTTGATATCTGATGCTGTAACAGGCTGTCCCTGATAATTGTAAGCAACTACCATCTTGCCGAGTCTTTCCTTTAAATCCTTCATATCTGTTGCAAGACATAATACTGCCATAATCTCTGACGCAACTGTGATAACAAAATGATCTTCTCTTACAGTTCCGTCAACCTTAGAGCCAAGACCTACAACTATATTTCTAAGAACACGGTCGTTCATATCCATACATCTTTTCCATGTAACACATCTTGGGTCAATTCCAAGTTCGTTGCCCTGCTGTATATGGTTATCAAGAAGTGCTGCACATAAGTTGTTAGCTGATGTGATTGCATGGAAATCGCCTGTAAAATGCAGATTCAATTCTTCCATAGGAACAACCTGTGCATATCCACCACCTGCTGCTCCACCTTTGATACCGAAACATGGACCAAGTGATGGCTCACGAAGTGCTATAACTGCCTTCTTGCCAAGCTTTCCAAATGCTTCTCCAAGCCCTACAGTAATTGTTGTCTTTCCCTCTCCTGCCGGAGTTGGATTTATGGCTGTAACAAGAATTAACTTTCCATCTTCATTGTCTTTGACACTGTTGATGTACTCATCTGATATCTTAGCCTTATACTTTCCGTATAATTCAAGATCATCCTCGCTTATGCCGCATCTGGCTGCAACATTCTTAATTGGCTCCATTACTGCTTCCTGTGCAATTTCAATGTCTGTCTTCATAATGTTTCTCTCCTTTGCTTTAGCCTTTTCGTGCCTTGCAATCCTGCCTTATCAAGATTCTTAAGAAGATTCCCTTCCTAATATATCTTTACATAAAAACAAGAGGCTACAGGCGCACTTTAATACACCTATGCCTCTGTTAAAAACCTGAAAGATTCTCCCCAAGCAAATCAGCCTCAATATTTCTCATCTCTATGCTTAGAAATTGCTTCTTCGGTGCTGATAATTACAGCTCTCCAGAGTTCCGTCCATAACCGGTCCTTTTGCCTGAGAGTTTTCGCTGTCACCTTCGGCGCTGCATTTTTACACAGTCTCTCCCGATTATATCTTCCGGATATTACCTTAATAATAAGGAAAAAAGCGTCTTGCTTTATCTGCAAAACGCCTTCTTTTTCAACAATAATATATAAATTGACAGAGTTTGTCAATAAGCAACATTTAACAAAATTATTTATTATATTAGGAAATAACAGTATTCAATTGAAAAAAATGTTGTTTTATGATAAAATTTATCTTAATTTTTTATAAAAAGGGAGAATACATAATATGTTTAGTAAAATCAATACTATTCTCGTTACTATTGACGCATATGTCTGGGGAATTCCACTCATTGTCCTTATACTTTCAGTTGGTCTGTTTCTTACTATCAGACTTAAGGGTGTTCAGTTTACTAATCTTGGACGTGCTTTTAAGTACATTTTCAAAGACGAAACTGATGGAAAGCATGGTGAAGTGAGCAGTTTCGCAGCACTATGTACAGCACTTTCAGCAACAATCGGTACAGGTAATATCGTAGGTGTTGCTACTGCTATTGTCTCAGGCGGTCCTGGTGCATTATTCTGGATGTGGCTTGCTGCCTTTGTTGGTACTGCTACCAAGTACGCAGAGTGTCTCTTAGCAGTTAAGTTCAGACAGGTTGACGAAGACGGTCATGTTGTTGGTGGTCCTTTTAACTACATTGAACATGGTATGGGACCTAAGTGGAAATGGCTTGCCAAGATATTTGCTTTCTTTGGTATAGGCGTTGGTCTTTTAGGAATTGGTACATTTACACAGGTGAATGGAATCTCTTCTGCTGTTAATAATTTCTTTGATTCTAACAACGCATGGACTGTTTCATTATTTGGAAGAACATATTCATGGACTGTAGTTATAAGCTGTCTTATCCTTACATTCTGTGTTGCTCTTGTTCTTATTGGTGGAATCCAGAGAATTTCTAAAGTTGCTCAGGTTATTGTTCCTTTCATGGCTGCAACATATTTTTTAGCAGGTATTCTTATTATTTTATTTAATATTACAGATGTTCCTGCTGCCATCCTTACAATTGTGCAGAGTGCATTTGGTCTTAAGGCCGCTGCTGGTGGTGCCCTTGGTGCCATGGTTGTAGCTATGCAGAAGGGTATTGCAAGAGGTATCTTCTCTAATGAGGCCGGTCTTGGTAGTGCACCTATTGCCGCTGCCGCTGCTCGTACCAATGAACCTGTACGTCAGGGTCTTGTATCTATGACAGCTACTTTTATTGATACTATTATCATCTGTTCAATTACAGGTATTGCAATTGTTCTTACAGGAGCTTACGATATGGGACTTGAAGGTGTTGCAGTAACAACTAAAGCATTCCAGTTAGGACTTCCATTCCCTGATGGAGTTGCTTCATTTATTCTTATGTTATGCCTCGTATTCTTTGCATTTACAACTATTCTTGGCTGGGATTATTATTCTGAGCGCTGCCTTGAATACCTTACTAATGGTAAGAAGAAATGCATCAAGGCATACAGATGGATATATATCCTCTGCGTATTCATTGGTCCTTATATGACAGTATCTGCTGTATGGACAATTGCAGATATATTTAACGGTCTGATGGCTATTCCTAACCTTATTGCACTCGTTGCTTTAAACGGTGTGGTTGCTAAAGAAACTAAAGATTATCTTGACAGAATTAAGAAAAAAGAAATTGATTAATTAAGCATTAACTGCTTATGCGTATAATAAGCCCCACTCCGGATTAATCCGGAATGGGGCATTTTGTATATATCTTTATTCTGTTATAGTACTATGAGGGAATTTCCCCGCTGTAATCACATTTTATGAGCCTATTTTAATATATCCATCACATTTCATGAGTTTTATAGCAAAAGGGGGCTTGTATTCTCCCATATAAACATCTCCATCATCATGCATATTATCTTCCTCTATCATACATTTTTATAAAGAAATTCAATGTAATAATATAACACGTTTGACCGATATATAATGTAGAAGTAACATTTTGAAATAAGGTCCAAGGAGGGATTATTGCAGCAAATGGAGTTATTCGCAATTCAAAAGTGTACCCAGTCCAGACTATCAGTAATCTCAAAGGGGTAGGACAGGATAATACCAGTGCAGAACACGGTAACAGTGGACAGTCTCACAGACAGACAATAACTATCAGAGTTAATCCTGAGACTTATGCTGATGCACCAGCCGATTGTTATACAGTTACCTATAACCGTAACAGTCAGCTTCAGGCATTTTATTATCGCCCTCGCCATGAGTATACTTACTAATAATGGACGAAGAAAAACACCTCTTAATCAGAATGTATATTGCTGATTAAGAGGTGTTTTCTTATGCTCTACGCTTCAGCTTTATATATATGAGTTGCAATATTATTGCGCACGCAATGCCAACTGAAACATAAGATATTAAATCCGTATTGACATATGTCGGGTTAAGACTTGCTGTTCTGCCAAGAAATCTGTTACTGAATAACGTTCAAGATGATAACTGTATGGGTGCTGGCTCTGATTTAGTAGTATATATTGTATAAATCCACTATAATGTTGTTAAACATTTCCTATAAGAATATCTATATTTCAAGATTTATAGGCATATTATTATTGATTAAGAAATGTCTTGTCTGATTTTTTTGTCATGATACCTATAGGTAGTCGTATATTCTGACAGCTTATAGGTATTTTCTGCACATTCTTCTCTCGAATCAGACATTATCCTTGTCAGAAAGCTAAAGATTGCCTATAGATAATGTGGTTTTTCATGATTTATAGGTATTTACAATGAAATCTGCGCTTTATGAGCAGAAATCCTAATATTTCTGCCTATAAGCAATAGAAATAATATCTTCTTATAGGTTCTGCTCTATATTCTGCGACCATCTTGCTGTCAGATGCAAATGTATCACCTGGTTGGACGATACACTATTTTGCCCCATCATTTATGTTCATATTTTTCCTAGTAGATAATAACATTTTTATCCACCGATATAATATTCTCCTAAACCATGTAATTTTTGTGTAAAGAAAAAAGCACCATGTTTCAGGTGCTAATCTTCATAATGGAACTTGCAGGAATATATTATCAGATTTTGATTCATGTCCATATTATACGTAAGTCTGTGTTCGTCTGTGATTCTTCTACTGCACATCTTCCTATGCTTTAATGGTTTCTAAAGGAATAATCATAGGTAATAATATATTTTCTTCTAAATCATCAATCCGTATCCATATACTTTAAGATATGTATCACGCCTTCTTTCCACCAACACCATTAATATACATCAACGGTATTCCGAAGAATGCCATTCCTCCAACAATATTACCTATTGTAACAGGAATAAGATTATTAAATATAAAATTCGGTATATTCAATGTACTAAGCTGCTGTGCTGTATAACCATATTGCTCCATAGCATCTTTCACATATAACGGATTAAGTTTTGCTATCATTCCTGCAGGTACATAATACATATTAGCAACACAATGCTCATAACCGCTTACAACAAAAAGCAGTATTATAAAAAAACAACATAACAGTTTTCCGGTCACATCCTTTGCACGTGCCGCAAGCATAACTGCTGCACACACAAGTATGTTACATAATATTCCCGATGCAAGCGCTGTTGTAAAATCAAGATTACATTTACCAAGCGCTACTTTAATTGTATATGCACCAAGTATTCCCGATGAATAATTATACTGCCCACTTACATAATCAATACATGTAAGCATTAACGAGCCAAGAAGATTTCCCAGATATACTACAATAAGCATTCGTATAAGCTTAAGTGCTGTATGTTTCTTCTGTACAGTTGCCATAATTGCCAGACAGTCTCCCGTGAAAAGCTCAGCACCTGTCATAACAACCATCATAAGTCCCATTGGGAATACAACTCCTGCAACCAGACGTGCAATTCCTACATTGGCGATATCATGTGCTGCCACACTGCTTCCTGCTGCGCCAAATGCAATCATCATTCCTGCAAGTATGGCTTTCATAAAAAGCTTGTATGCTGGACAGTCAACCTTCCCAACACAACCTTCCACATAATTCTCTATCGCTTCTTTCATAGATAACATCTTTAGTTCCTCCCTGATTGTGTATTTTGTTAATTCCAATCACTTTATTTGTGTATACAAAATACATCTTGCATATTATAGCAAGCTGAATATTTATTTACAAGTATCTTATAAAGAACAATTCTACATGCTTCGGCACCCCTTTTGGACTTTCTCTGTTCATCACACCTCTCTAAGGTCCAAATCGTCAGACTGACTCTTCCCTTTTGGACTTTAACACGCCTTCCCGCCGCTTCAACGTCCGATCTGCCGCGGCTCGGCTTCCCTTTTGGACTTCAACACGCCTTCCCACCGCTTCAACGTCCAATTCGCCGCGCTTTGGCTTCTCTTTTGGACTTCAGCGCGCTTTCTCACTACTTTAACGTCCAATCCACCACGCCATGGCTAACCATTATCCCTGCACGACAAAAAGCACCTGCCAGAATGCTATTCACAAGCATTCTGGCAGGTGCAAACCCACATATGTATCATAAATTCTACTTTCCAGATGTTGCCTTAAGTCTTGCCATAGCTCTTGCAAGTGCTGCTCTTGAGTGATAATACTCATGGATACTCTGCTTCTGGCGAAGTCTCTCCTCAGCCCTCTGCTTAGCTTCCTCTGCTCTTCTTACATCGATTTCCTCAGGCTTTTCTGCTGTCTCAACAAGAAGAGTTACACGGTTGTTGACGATTTCAACAAATCCCATTCCAACAACAGCATGAATCCACTCGTCGCTGCCCTCTGGCTGGAACTTCATCTGACCTTCATCAATTGCAATAACCATGTCTTCATGATGGGCAAGAATTTCCTTCTGTCCATCGAACTCAGGCACAATCAGAGAACGGCATTTGCCAGCGAAAAACACCCGGTTAGCTGATATTACTTTTAAATAAAATGAACTTGTAGCCATTAGTTTTTCCTTTCTGGCAGGATGTTACTGCATCTTCTCAGCCTTTTTAATAACATCATCTATAGTTCCTACATTGAAAAATGCGTTCTCAGGATATTCGTCCATCTCACCATCAATAATTGCCTTGAAACCTCTTATAGTCTCCTTTAATGGAACATATACACCAGGAATACCTGTGAAGTTCTCAGCAACATGGAATGGCTGTGATAAGAATTTCTGAATCTTTCTTGCTCTGAATACTGTAACCTTATCTTCATCTGCAAGCTCTTCCATACCAAGAATAGCAATGATATCCTGTAATTCCTTGTACTTCTGGAGGATTTCCTGAACCTTTCTTGCTACCTCATAATGCTCCTCACCTACAATGTCCGGCTCAAGAATTCTTGATGTAGAATCAAGAGGGTCTACGGCTGGGTAGATACCCTGTTCAACTATCTTTCTTGAAAGAACTGTAGTTGCATCAAGATGTGCAAATGTTGTTGCAGGTGCAGGGTCAGTAAGGTCATCGGCAGGTACATATACTGCCTGTACTGATGTTACAGAACCATTCTTTGTAGAAGCAATTCTCTCCTGTAATTCACCCATCTCAGTTGCAAGTGTTGGCTGATAACCTACGGCTGAAGGCATACGTCCAAGAAGTGCTGAAACCTCTGAACCAGCCTGTGTGAAACGGAATATATTATCAATGAATAAAAGCACATTCTGATGCTTCTCATCACGGAAATATTCAGCCATTGTAAGTCCTGTCTCAGCAACACGCATACGTGCTCCAGGTGGTTCATTCATCTGACCAAACACCAGGGCAGTTTTTTCAAGAACGCCCGACTCTTTCATTTCTGTCCAGAGGTCGTTACCTTCTCTTGATCTTTCTCCTACACCTGTGAATATTGAATATCCACCATGCTCTGTTGCAATATTGCTGATAAGTTCCTGAATAAGAACTGTCTTACCAACTCCGGCACCACCAAACAGACCAATCTTACCACCCTTTGCATAAGGTGCCAAAAGGTCAATTACCTTGATACCTGTCTCAAGAATCTCTTCTGCAGGATTCTGTTCTTCAAATGTTGGAGGTTCTCTGTGGATTTCCCACTTCTCCTCTGTGTCTGGCTGCTCTCCACCATCAATAGCCTCTCCTAATACATTAAAGAGACGGCCAAGAGTTTTCTCTCCAACAGGAGTCTTAATGCCACTGCCTGTAGCTGTTACTTCCATGTCTCTGCAAAGACCTTCACTGGAAGCAAGCATAATACAGCGGACTGTGTCGTTACCGATATGCTGTGCAACTTCCATTACACATTTTTTATCACCATTATTAACTTCAAGTGCGTCCCTGATTGCCGGAAGGTTCTCATCTTCGAACGCTACATCGACAACAGGTCCCATTACCTGTATAATCTTTCCTTTATTACTCATATTATCTCCTATCCGTCGCATTATTTCTTTCGTTTCTTCTTCTGCGACTTCGCACCAGCGATAACCTCAGTTATTTCCTGTGTGATTGAAGCCTGTCTGGCTCTGTTATACTGTATATCAAGATCGTGCAGCATATCCTTTGCACTCTTTGATGCAGCCTCCATCGCCATCATACGGGCATTCTGTTCGCAGGAGAATGACTCTACCAAAGCTCCGTATACGAAACCAACTATATAATCAGGAACAATTCTGTCCATAACTACTTCTGGGGAAGGTTTTAATGCAAGTTCCTCTCTTTTGAAATCAACCGGTATCTGGATATTGAAATCTGCCTTCTTAAGAGGAAGAAGCTGTTCAATCTGTGTTTCCTCCTGAATAGCATTAATCATACTTGTGTATATGATATACACCTCATCAAGTTCACCTTTTCTGTACAGTTCTATTATTTCTTCTGAAATATTTCTTGCTCTGTTAAGAGTAGGATTCTGAACTGTATAGTGGAACTGCTTCTCAATCTCAATACCGCGCTGTTCAAAATAATGTCGTCCAAGTTCTCCTAATACGAATAATGAATGATTAGGATTCTTTTCAAGCTGCTCCTGCGCAATCTTTAAAACATTATGGTTATATGAACCTGCAAGTCCCTTATCAGCAGTAATAACTATGTAGCCTACCTTTTTATCCGCTGCGTCTTTATCCTCATTTGTCTTAAAATATATACTGCTTATATCAGGTATATGTCTTAAGATTCGGCTCATTTCTGACTGCAGAGTGAAAAAGTATGGTTCCGTGTCTGAAAGCATTTTCTTAGATTTCTTAAGCTTGGAAGAAGAAATCATATACATGGCATTAGTAATCTTTAATGTATCATTGATACTTTTTATTCGATCCTGAATTTCCTTTGTGTTTGCCATATCTATACGCTTACCTTTCTTTTAGCACACATGCATTATGCAAATTCTTTTACTGCTTCCAGAATATTCTTAACCAGCTCATCATTAATCTCTTTCTTATCTTCAATCTGCTTTCCTATTTCAGGATGCTTGAGATCTATGAATTCAAGTAATTCTGTCTGGTGTTTCTTAACTTCCTTAGTAGGTATCTCATCAAATACGCCGTTGTTAGCCATAACAAGTGTCATAACCTGCTCATGCATTGAAAGTGGATGGCAGAGTGGCTGCTTTAAAAGCTCCATAAGGGCTTTTCCGTGCTGTAACTGTGCCTTAGTTGCATCATCAAGATCTGATGCAAACTGTGTAAATACTTCCATCTCTCTGTACTGTGCAAGGTCAATTCTTATGCTTCCTGATGCCTTCTTCATTGCCTTAGTCTGGGCTGCACCACCAACTCGTGAAACCGAAAGACCTACATTAACGGCTGGTCTCATACCTGAATTAAACAAGTTAGTTTCAAGGAATATCTGACCATCTGTGATAGAGATAACATTTGTTGGAATATATGCTGATACATCACCAGCCTGTGTCTCTATTATAGGAAGTGCTGTTATTGAGCCTCCACCTAACGCATCACTTAAACGGCTTGATCTTTCAAGAAGTCTTGAATGAAGATAGAATACATCTCCAGGATAAGCCTCTCGTCCAGGTGATCTTTCAAGCAGAAGGGAAAGTGCTCTATACGCTACCGCATGTTTGCTCAAATCATCATATACAATAAGAACATCTTTTCCCTGATGCATGAAATGCTCTGCCATTGCAGTACCTGCATATGGAGCTATATACTGAAGTGATGCAGGATCACTTGCTGTTGAAGATACAACAATTGAATAATCCATTGCACCATGCTTAGTAAGTGTTGATACAACCTTGGCAACTGTAGATGCCTTCTGTCCGATTGCAACATACACACAGATAACACCTTTACCTTTCTGGTTAATAATTGTATCTGTGGCAATTGATGTCTTACCAGTCTGACGATCACCAATGATAAGTTCTCGCTGTCCACGGCCAATTGGGAACATTGAATCAATTGAAAGTATTCCTGTTTCCATTGGTGTGCTTACAGACTTACGGTCTACGATACCAGGAGCATCTTCCTCGATTGGTCTGTAATCTTCTTCTTTAATATCGCCCTTTCCATCAATAGGCTCGCCAAGTGCATTGATTACTCTTCCTACAAATGCGCTGCCTACCGGAATTCCGGCTTTTTTCTTGGTTCTTACAACCTTAGTTCCTTCTTTGATTCCTGTATCCCTGCCGAACAAGATAACACCTATCTCATTCTCACGGATATCCTGAACCATTCCTTTTACTCCATTATCAAATACTACGATTTCACCATACATTGCATGGTCAATACCGTATACAGTAGCAATTCCATCACCGACCCATATTACATTACCGGTCTCACGGCTTGCTTCATCCCAATTGAAATTCTCAATCTCACTCTGGATAATGGAGATAATATCTGTTGCACTAATTGCGCCCACAGGGGTCACCTCCCAGTTAATTTTCTTTCAAGCTGACAAAAACGTCCTTCAAAACTTCTGTCGTATTCCTTGTGATGCGCTCTTATAAGATATCCGCCTAAGAGATCCGCATCCACTGTCTTTGTCAGTTCAATTGTATAATCCGGATATCTGCTCTTTAAGAAATCCTGTGCCTGCTTTGCATTATCATCTTCATCACTGCTGTCTGCACTTATAAGCTCTGCTTTTAAAATGTGGTTTGCTTCATCATCAATTCTGTAATATGAATCAAATATGTCTCTCATCTCATCACAATAACCAAGCTTACACATTTCTTTAATAAAATTCTTCATAAGCTCCTTGGTATCATTAAGTGCAAACACTTTATCAATGATGTCGTATTTCTTTGCAAGAGGTATTTCAGGATTCGTGAGAATTTTCTGAAGTTCTGAAGTTTTGCTGTATAACTCATCAGCCCTTCTTACATCCTCTCTGCTCACAGACAACCGGTGTAAAACTATTGCATTATTTACTGCTGCCTGCGTCATGAGCATCACCTGTCTTTACGATTTTTCTTGCAGCTATGAGAGCGAGTCTTGCAATATCTGCCTGTGCAGCTTCCGTTGCTTTCTCTTTCTCTGTAGCTATATCAGCCTTTGCCTTTTCAAGCATTACTTCTGTTTCTTTTCTGGTCTTTTCCAAAGCTGCCTCATGCTCTTCCTGTGCTCTGTTTCTAGCATTTACAATAATCTCATCAGCTTCAGTCTTCGCACTTTCAAGCTTTTCGTCATATGAAGCCTTTAATGCATCTGCTTCTTCCTGACTCTTCTTAGCATCATCAAACTGCTGCTTAATCATATCTTCTCTTGCATTGATTACTTTCATAACAGGCTTAAACAGGAACTTCTTAAACACCAGATATAAGACGAGCAGATTGACTACTGTCCATAATATATTCCATGGATCTATACTTAACACTAGCTTCGCCTTCCTTTCTATCTTGTCTTAGTTATCTTTCCCATAAATGTTATTAGCCTAAGAAAAGGATTATAAGAAGGGCGATAACGAAACCATAAATAGCTGTTGCCTCTGCAAGGGCACAACCTAAAAGAAGTGACTTACTAATCTTGCTTTCTGCCTCTGGCTGTCTTGCGATAGCGTCTACTGCACTGCTTGTTGCCTTACCGATACCAAGACCAGCACCGATACCTGTTAATACTGCTATACCTGCTCCGATTGCTACTAAAATTGTTGACATAATAATAATCTCCTTTTTAAAACATTTATTCTTGTTACATATACTCTTACTCTGCAGCCTCTTTTATAAAAAGACCAGTTAAGAATACGAAAACATACGCCTGTATCAGTCCATCGAATATATCGAAGTAACAACTGAATACTGCCGGTAAAACTGCCGGAACTACCATCTTTAATAATTCCATGATTACAAATGAACCTAAAACATTACCGAATAATCGCATGCAAAGTGATAAGGGCTTGATAAATACTTCCAGAATATTAATAGGAAGTATTATAGGCATTGGTTCTGCAAAACTCTTAAGCCAGCCTTTAGTTCCTCTGGCTCTGATTCCTGCGACCTCAATAAGCACAATACTCATCAATGCCAGTGTTGCTGTAACATTCATATCCTTAGTTGGCGGCTTGAAACCAAGCAGTCCTATCAGGTTCGCAATTCCTATGTAAATAGCAATTGCTGACAGATATGGAATGTATGCCTTTCCTTTTTCTCCTACCGTCTCAGTGAAGAAATCATTGAGCCCCTTTATTGCTGTTTCTACAACTACCTGTCTGCGACTGGGGTTTTCCACACTTAGATTTCGGCTTAGCAGAATACACAACAGAAACACAACAGCCATAATAATCCATGTAACAACAACGGATTCATATACTGGGATTCCACCAAACAAAGGTATAGTGAACACTGTCTCGCAATTAAGTTCTTCCATAAGCCCTTCTACCAAAGCATCCATCTGCACGACCTCCTTTCTAAATATGAAACATATTTCTTTTCTGTTCACGGATTTTATTCCACAAAAAAAATAATGTCAAGCCTAGATTCTGCCTAGGTTTGACACTATTTTCTCCTTTAATAATCGTACATTTTTAACAAAAAATTATTTATGACCAGCGTTCATTTTTGTTATTTTTTACATTGAATTCTGGCAAACTTTATTTTTATTTAATAATTTCATTAAAATTTGTCAAAAATGTATCAATAAAATCTGTTAATTTTTCTACAAATTTGTCATTTAATTAAGATATAACCGGTTATTCATTAATTATATTAATCTCTACAAAGCCGTTAAAACACTTGTATTCTCTATAACAAAGTTCCTGAACGTCTCTACAGCAGGAGACATGTATGTACTATTATCATTAACCATATAAAAGCTTCTCTCATATTCAGGTGACTCGATTTCAAATATTTCTACAGACATCTTTTCCAATATATCCATATATGGAACTACCGCTATTCCGAATCCATTAGCAACCAGCCCGGCAATAACCTGATCTTCCTCAGTTTCATATGCAACCTTTACTGTTATGTCCGATCTTTTCAACATTTCATCAAATATGCTTCTTATTCCAGAGTTCTTGTCAAAACATACATATGAATACCCGGCTGTCTCTGCAAGATTAATGCTCCTTTTCCTTTTCTTAGCCAGCGGATGTCCTTTGGGAGTAATAAGCACCAGTCTCTGCTTCATAACGGGCTCAGCCGTAAAATGATATTCTTCTGATGGCTTGGAACAGAACAACAAATCATACTTCCCAAGCTGCATATCGTCAAGCAGCCTGCCCGTAACATCTGTGTGAAACGTAAAATCTATATCAAGCTTCGGATTCTTCTTTATAAATGCTGCCGCCATCCGAGGGACATAGCTTATTCCCAATGGTCTTACAAGTCCTAATCTTATCGTTCCATTTCCCATTGCACTTCTTTTAATAGAAGCGATTCCATCATCTAACACATCAAGAGTCTTTTCTGCATAAGAAAGAAACTCCTCTCCGAATTGAGTCAGAGTTATCTTATGTCCGTTTTTTTCAAAGAGTTTAACACCAAGTTCCTTTTCCATCTGTGAAATTGCATGACTAAGACTCGGCTGTGTAATGCATAATTCCTCTGCCGCCTTCGTGTACTGGCGTATTCTTGCAAGTGTAACGAAATATCTCAGATTATATATATTCATAGACAGCCTCCTAAGCACATTTATTATCTTAATTATAAACAGTTCTATAGACAAAATCTATAATTTCATTAAAATTATTCATTTGTTATTAATTAATAATGAAACTACACTTAGAGACTGTGATTATGTTCTTTATTAAAAAGGAAAGGGGATTCATTATGAGTTCAATTGATAGTGCAATAGATTTAAATGCTGGTTCTGTTTCTGAAAATGTTAAGACTACGCTTAGAGGTGAGCTTGTTCTTGCCTTTGCTGTTATAATCAACAGCCTTGGAGTTGTGCTTATGCTTTACTCAGGAACTGGAATATCTGCAATCTCAAGCGTTCCATATGCTTTTTCCGAAGTCTTCCCTAAGATTACTCTTGGTACATTTACATATATGTTCCAGGGACTTCTTGTACTCAGCCTTATGATTCTGCGAAAGAAGTTCGTACCATCATATCTGTTTTCATTCGTTGTCGGATTCATATTTGGTGAGTGCATCGACATGCACAATATGTGGGTTCCAATGCTCCCAACTGCAATCGGATTCAGAGTTATGTACTTTATTATAAGCTACTGCCTGATAAGTCTTGGCATAGCTCTTTCTAACAGATGTAAGCTTCCAATTATTCCTACTGACCTGTTCCCCCGTGAACTTGCTGACATCACTGGCGTTGCATATTCACGCATCAAGATTTCTTTCGATGTTATATGCCTTGCCGTAACTGCATGTCTTACCGGCCTGATATTAGGTCATGTTAAAGGTCTTGGCATCGGTACTGTTGTTGCTGCATTTACAATGGGAAAAGCCATCGGCCTTGTCGGCAGATGGCTTGATAAGAAATTTGATTTTGTTTCATTTATGAAGAAATAACTTCCTCACATATTGTCTAATCTATCTTTAATTACATTAATATCATAATCTGGGGCAGATGAAACTACTGCTTCGTATATTGGCTTTATATCTGCCTCTTCTTCCTCTAGTTCTGAGGCTATTGTCTCCAGAGTTTTTGACTTCTTTACTTTCTTTATGACCTGATTAACTATCTTTAATTGTTCTCCGCTCTGTTCACCCTCTGCAAATACTTCTTGGGTCAATTCTTCTTTTGCTTCTCGTTTTAATTCTTCTATAACTGTTTCTTTTAATTCTTCTTTAGCCATTTCCTTTGCTTCTTCAAATAATGTCCTTCTGACATCCTCCTCATCATAATCATATATACTCACTTCGACGACCTCCTCCCTGTGCTGTTCAAAAAAATCGACAAGTATATCCTCATCTATGCATTCGTTCATTGCCTCTGTTACTGCAATTCTGACATTGTCACCTTCAACACCCATCTTGAACCTCACCTTATTAACAAATGTCATGTAATCACGCAGCGTTTTGCACTTATTAAGGATATGTACATCTTCGTTAATGTTGATAACACGCACCTTAAGCTCCAGCTCCGGGTTGTCAGCCGATATCTCATACATGTCCGACAGCCTGATTTCGTCCTCATCTTCAACCCATTTTTCCAGGCCATTGTAAAATGTCACAAAATGCGGAACAGGAATCTTAATCATGCTTCTTCTGTGAAGCATGGAATTGCTGAACAACTCTCTGAACACATCCGACAGATGTTACATTGTCTTTCTTCTCTGCCATAGATATCCTCCTCGTCTCTTTCGCAGGCAGATATCCACGCACATATACTAATATTATCTTTATCTATATAAATATATTAGCATTTACGGATATCTAAAACAAGCCTGCATTATTCAATTATGTGTTATGTGGATTTTGCTGAATGAATGTCTATAAATGTTTTTAGAAAAATAAACCTTCATAAACGAACTTTCATAGATGTATGTTAATCTATGAATATCCAGCTTTGATAAGCAACTGGTGTTGATTATTGAAGCAATCAACACCAAGATACTTTAGAAAAGATTTCATTCTTTAAATATATTAATATCATATATAATTATATATGTCAATATATATTATCTAAACATTAGAAATATATCATTTTTATTAAAAAAGGTACAACATTCATCATGTGAATATTATACCTATAATTAATAAATATTATCTATATGCTCTCTCGTATATACCCGCAATCTCTTCATCAGTAGTTTCCTGAGGGTCTCTTACGAACAATCTCATCATTGTTGCCCTTGCGTTCTTGGCAAGTGTCATTGCTTCTTCCTTCTTTATTCCGTAATCAGACATTTTAAGGTCATCAACTCCACATGCCTTCTGTAATTCAAGAAGTGCTGTGATGAAATCTTCCGGTTTAGATGCATTTTCCATTCCAAGAAAATGTGCCATATCAATGAAGCGTTCATCACATACATGCTTATTAATCCAGAATGTGAAGTACTCCTTAGAAAGCATGATAAGACCTGCTCCATGAGGAAGCTCAGGGTGATATGCACTCATTGCATGCTCCATAGAATGTTCTGATATACATGATGTTACAACCATTGAATAGCCTGACATTGTATTAGCGTATGCAACATGTTCTCTTGCCTCAATATCGTTACCATCTTTAACTGCTCTTGCAAGATAATGTCCGATATTTTCAATCGCGGCACGCTGAATCATATCTCCCATAATATTATGTTTATTGCTTATATACCCTTCCAATGAATGGAAAAGTGCATCAAATCCCTGATATGCAGTGAATTTCGGTGGAACTGTTTTCATAAGCTCAGGGTCAACAATTGCATACTTTGCAAACATCCCCGCCATTCCACCAATACCAATCTTTTCATTAGTATCAGGATTAGAAATTACTCCGATAGTATCAACCTCTGAGCCTGTTCCTGCTGATGTAGTAATTGCAATCCATGGAAGCATCTCATTAGGAGGTGTCATCTTTCCACCTGATGGGCTGTTAGCATAATCCCACAGATTATCTGATGGCTGTGGAATGAACATTGCCATATTCTTAGCCGCGTCCATAACTGAACCGCCACCTAAAGCAATAACAAAGTCAACTCCGTTCTCGCGACCAATTCTTGCGCCTTCTTCAACTGCTGACTTCAGCGGATTAGCTCCTATTCCGTTATAAAGCACATATGAAACATCAGCCTGTTTAAGTTCATCTATTGTTCTGTCAAGTGAACCATTCATCCTTGCAGACTTTCCATTGCTTATAACAAGAAGTGCTTTCTTTCCTGGCATCTTAAGAGTATGAAGCTTAGAAAGACTTCCGCATCCAAATACGACATCTACTGGTGAAAAAAACTGATATTCATTCATGATTACTCCTCTCTGAAATTAATACTGCCATCTGCAGCATTCATTCCATCAACAATAGCCAGAGATTCCAGCTGGTATCCAAGATTACGGATAATCTGTCCGCCCTGCTGAAATCCCTTCTCAACTGCGATACCAATACCTTCAACAGTTCCACCTGCCTGATTGACAATAGAGATAAGTCCCTGAAGTGCACAACCATTAGCAAGGAAATCGTCAATAATAAGCACATGATCCTCCGGACCTACAAACTTCTTAGATATAAGCACCTGATTCTTGCACTTATGTGTAAATGATTCAACTTCGGCAGAGTACACATCACCGTCAATATTGACGCTCTGTGACTTCTTTGCAAATACAACCGGTACATCAAAGCATTCTGCAACTATACATGCAATACCGATTCCTGAAGCCTCAATTGTTATAATCTTATTAATATTCTTTCCGGCAAATCTTCTCTTAAATTCTTCGCCCATCTGCTTGAAAAGTTTAACATCCATCTGATGATTAAGAAAACTGTCAACTTTCAAGATGTTGCCTTCCTTGACAACTCCGTCCTTCATAATTCTTTCTTCAAGAAAATTCATAGTAATGATTCCTTTCGTAAGTAAATTATCTGTCATATTATAAGAAATAATTCTATCATCACTAAGCATTGCGGTCAATCGCTTTTAGTACTTAATACCCATATTTTTTCTTCTTCGCAACAAGGAAAATTATGGTTGCAATCATAGCAAGAAATTCTGCCACAACTACTGACATCCACACACCTGTAAGCTTGAAAAACACAGGCAGAATAAGCACTGCTGTCACCTGAAATACAAGGGTCCTAAGAAACGATATCAATGCTGATGTAAGGCCATCACTAAGTGCTGTGAAGAATGACGAACCTAATATCGGGAAGTCTGAAAACAGAAACGAACATGAAAAAATCATGAAACCTGCAACAGTTATGTCGAATAATTCCTTATCATACCCGACAAACACCTGCGCAAGCGGTCTTGCAAGAACCTGTCCCAGCACAAACATTGTAAATGCTCCAACAACGATAATTCTTATACCTTTTCCAAGAATACTCTTTAATTCTTTTTTATTACCAGAGCCATAATTAAATCCGACAATAGGTGCACTTCCTACTGAGTATCCCATGAATATTGCCTGAAATATGAAATTGACATACATAACAACACCATAAGCTGCAATTCCATTTTCTCCGGCATATTTCATCAACTGCATATTGTAAAGCATACTTACTAAAGACGCTGACACATTATTCATGAATTCAGACGCACCGTTAGATGCTGCTTTACCAAGTATTCTGATATCAAATCTGAACTTTGTTAATCTTAAAAGGCTTGTGTTCTTTTTCATAAAATACACAACCGGAATTGCACCTCCAACAAGCTCACTCATCGAAGTTGCAAGTGCCGCACCGACAAGCCCCCATCTGAATCCTGCAACAAAAAGTGCATCAAGCGCCATATTGGTAACACCTGCTGCCACAGTCACATACAGACCAAGCTTAGGCTTTCCCGCTGTTGCAAACAGACACTGAAACTCAAACTGCAATATATAAAAAGGTAATGCCGCAAGAATAATTCTTCCATATAATACACAGTCACTAAGAAGCTTTCCTTCTGCACCAAGCATCATGGCAACAGGTCTTATCAATATAATACCAAGAAGTCCTAATACAATACCGCATATTGCTGAAAATGCCACTATAAACGAGAATATGTGGCTTGCCTTCTCTTTCTTTCCCTCTCCAAGTGACATTGCAATAAGTGCGCCACCACCTGTTCCAAACATAAATCCGACGCAGCCAAGAATCATAAGCACCGGCATAATCAGATTAACTGCTGCAAATGAAGTTTTACCTACAAAGTTAGAAACAAACAAGCCATCAACAACGCCATATATAGATGTAAATATCAGCATAACAATTGATGGCATTGTGAATCTCATGAGTTTCCTATATCCAAAATGATCTGATAATTTAATCTCTTCTTTCATTCATTTCCTCAAAATAATCACTTCTGTCTTGCCATTGCAATCTGGTCAGGAGTTATAGGAAGCTCGTAAAATCTCTTTCCTGCCGCATGGCTTAATGCATCTGTAATTGCAGGAAGCGGTGTATTAATTACAACCTCTCCGATTGATTTAGCACCAAAAGGACCTGCATTCTCGTAACTGCTCTCAAACTCAACATTAATATGTCCAATATCCATTCTTGATGGAATCTTGTACTGTAAAAATGAGTTCTCATACAGCTTGCCTTTATCTGAATATGTGATATTCTCTGACATTGTCATTCCAATTCCCTGTAAGATACCACCCTCTGCCTGTACTCTTGCAAGGTTAGGATTAACAGGTGTTCCACAATCAACACATGCGTCATACTCAACAACACGGCTCTCACCTGTGAGAAGGTCAACCTCGACCTCCGCTGCTCCAACCATGAATGGTGGTGGTGAAATAGGTGATGTATGTGTATTGGTAACTGAAAGTGCTATATCATTACCACACATGGATGCTGTTGATATATCGGCCAGGGTTACACATTTATCCTTGTTCTCACCTGATTCGCATATTACTTTCTTTCCGTCAAATGTGACATCACATTTCTCGCAGCCTAACATCTTAGCACCAAGCTTTTCGATTCTGTCTCTAAGCTCTAATGCACATTTTTCAACAGCCTTACCAGTTACATATGTTGTACTTGATGCGTATGAACCTGAATCATAAGGTGATATGTCAGTATCTGCACCAAATACACTTATATCGTCTGTGCTGCATTCAAGAACCTCTGCTGCAATCTGTGCAAGTATTGTATCACAGCCTGTTCCCATATCAGCAGCTCCGATGTTCATAGTATATACACCTTCATCATTAAGCTTTAGTGTCGCACTGCCGACATCAACCCCTGATATACCTGAGCCCTGCATTGCCATGCCCATTCCGACAAAACGTGCCTTAGTATCAGAAATCTTTCTCATAGGATATTTCTCATCCCATTTAATCATCTCTTTGACCTTTGCAAGACATCTGTCAAGTGCACAGCTTGTATTAACCTGTCCATAGTAAGCAGGCATTACATCGCCCTCTTTTACTATGTTCTTAAATCTGATTTCAAACGGGTCCATATGAAGTCTGTCTGCCAGTTCATTTACAGCCGACTCAACTGCAAAAAGCCCCTGTGTCGCACCATAACCTCTGTAAGCACCCGCTGACATTATATTAGTATATACAACATCACTTACAAAACGGAACGCCTCTGCCTTTCCATATAATGGAATTGACTTGTGTCCAGAAAGTCCTACTGTTGTAGGACCATGCTCGCCATATGCGCCTGTATTAGATAATGTGTATAAATCAATTCCTTTTACAATACCATCCTTAGTTGCACCAAGTCTTACATGCATCTGCATCTCATGTCTTGGTGATGAAGCTGACTGTGTTTCTTCCCTTGAAAATATAATCTTAGACGGTTTCTTTGTCTTCCATGTAACAAATGCAGGATATATCTCTGACACAGATGTCTGCTTTGCTCCAAATCCACCTCCGATTCTTGGCTTGGTAACTCTTATCTTAGATGGCGATATTCCAAGTGCATGTGAGATAATTCTCCTGCAATGGAATACTATCTGTGTAGAACTTACGACATGAAGTCTTCCATAAGTATCTATTGTACAGAAAGTTCTGAAAGTCTCCATCATGCTCTGCTGGCATGCCTTAGTATGATATGTCCTGTCAATCACAATATCACACTCATCTAACACTTTATCGATATCTCCGTTGCCGCTCTCATCATGCGCGCACAGATTTCTTTTATTATCAGCTCCAACCGGACATAATGCCTCCCAGTTATCCTCTGGATGTACAAGAATCTCATTATCCTTTGCCTTAGTGAAATCAAGCAATGGTTCAAGCACTTCATATTCTGTCTTAATAAGCTTCATTGCCTTATCAACACAGCGTTCATCAGCACCTGCAACAATGGCAACCGGATCGCCTATGAATCTTACATGCTTATCAAGAATAAGCCTGTCATAAGGACTTGGCTCAGGATATGTCTGACCTGCACATGTGAATCTTTTCATATTCTGGTCAACATCTTTATATGTAAATATTGCTTCTATTCCCGGCACCTTCATCGCAATATCAGTATTAATATTCTTTACAAATGCGTTGGCATATGGTGAGCGCAGAAGCTTTACAACAAGGCAGTCCTTAGGTGCAATATCATCTGTATACACCGGCTTTCCAAGAAGCAGTTCCATCGCATCTTTCTTTCTGATAGCTTTATTAACCGACTTCATCTATTCAGCCTCCTTTGCTTTCTTTGCCTCAAGGAAATTCATAATTCCTCTTAACTGTCCCTCATAACCTGAACATCTGCACAGATTCCCTGAAAGGAACTCCTTTATCTCCTCTTCGTCAGGATAAGGATTTTCTCTGAAAAGTGCCAATGCATTCATAACAAATCCCGGATTACAGAATCCGCACTGCTCTGCTCCCTGGTCTGCTATAAATGTGACAAATTCAGACGCCTCCTCCTGTAATCCTTCGAGTGTTGTAACACTGCATTTGTCTGCTCTTGCTGCAAGAACTGAACATGAAAGGACAGGCTTATCATTAAGAAATACTGTACATAAGCCACAGTTAGATGTTTCACAGCCACATTTTACGCTGTAACAGCCATGCTCTCTCACGAATTCATAGAGTGTCATGTCTGCCGTAATATCTGCTTTAACAGATTTTCCATTCAACTTAATATCAACTAACATATATTCTCCAATCCGTAATCACCAATTAATCTCTGTTAATATTCTGAAGTGCCCTGCCTGCAAGAACGCCTGAAAGATGACTTCTATACTCAGCACTTCCTCTCATATTGCCCGCTGTAGGCACATTTTTCTTAACAAATGTACTGAATTCTTCTACCGACTTCTCGTTAATACCGCCTGCAAGTATTCCTTCTGTATCTTTAACAACAATTGCTCTTCCCGGCCTTGCACCTATGCAGATATTGCAGACTCCAGTATCTTTAAACTTTACTCCTGCACATGTAAGCACCGGCAGATCTGTTTCTGTTATTCTCACTGCTTCATAAAACATATTCACCGGTCTTTTCTTAACAATAATATTAACAACAATGTCCCTGTCATAATCACGGTCAGCATACTCAGTTAATGGAACAATGCCTCCCTTGTATAGTTCTACATAAGAATCCAGTCCGATTAAAAGCGTAAGCACATCAGAAAATCCATATCTTCCATATATACTTCCACCAACTGTTGCAAGATTTCTGAACTGCACACCTACAATATGCCTTAAAGCCTCCTTAGCACAGCCATCTGTATATTCATTAAAACTCTCATGAACTTCTAACTGTCTTAAAGTTGTCATACAGCCAATCTTAAATTCTTCATCTGATTCTTCAATCTTATCAAGTCCAAGCCCTGACATATCAATAGCTGTATTCATTCTGTTGTCGCCCATACGCATCCACATCATGCCGCCGACAATACGGTTAGCTTTTTTCTGATTAAGCTCATAGGCTTCTTCAAGGCTTTCTACTTTCTTATAATTCTGTATAGTAAGCATAAAAACTCCAATCTATTTATTAGTGATATGAACAACGGACGGTTGTGGCGGGCGCAGACCCGTTACCTGCAGGTGATGGCTCTCATGGCAGCTTAGCTTAGTGGGAGTAGATGCCGCCATCTGCAAAGCCTATTAGTGTGCAGAAAATCAAACGCGCTACGCTTGAACGAGATTTTCTGCACACACCTTTAAGCATATGGCGGCATAACTCCCACACAGCACGCTGCAAATCGAGCCCTCGCCTGCTGGCATCGGACCTGTGCCCGCCACAACCTGTCTTTCATCCTTCACTACTAAATTCTTTACTCACCAAGAAATCGATAAAAAATCTCATTCTCTTTCCTTATATAAATATAACGGCTTGTAAAACCCTTGTCAATCTGATAAAATTCATTCGCTACTATTTATGTAAATTAATTTGTTGGATAATTGTTAGGAAGTCAGCCACGAAAAATTGTTGAGTCAAACGCAGGATGCTTTGGAGCCGCCGGTACTTGGTAAGCGGGAATAGTTGACACGAAGTGACAACAAATTCCCGCGAACCTAGTACCGTTGCGAGCGAAATACGAATCTTACGATTCGTATAGCAGCGAAAGCGTGTCCTGCGTTGGACTCAACAATTTTTCAAGTCGTCCGTTCTAACAAATCTCCACAAACCAATTCGCAGAAAGGATTTTAACATGAAGAATTTTAAAAGATTTACCGCCCTCTTTTTAGCAATGCTCATGCTTTTTTCATTAGCAGCATGCGGCAATTCTACAACTTCTGATAAGGGCACAGAAGAAGCTACTACTTCAGCATTTGACGTAATGTCACAATTTAATGAGATTGGCGTAAGCTATCCTCTTACTGTTACTGACCAGGCTGGTAGAACCGTAACATTTGAAAAGACTCCGGAAAAGATTGCATCATCTTACTACATTTCAACAAGTCTTCTTCTTGCACTTGGATTACAGGATAAGCTCGTTGGAATCGAAGCCAAGGCTAACACAAGAAATATTTACAAGCTTGCAGCTCCAGCAATCGTGAGCCTTCCTAACATGGGAACAGCCAAGGAATTCAACACAGAAGCATGTGTAGCTGCTGCACCTGATGTTGTATTTCTTCCAATGAAATTAAAGAAAACAGCTGATACTCTTGAAAGTCTTGGAATCAAGGCTGTTGTTGTGAATCCAGAAGACCAGTCACTTTTAGAGGAATGTATAACTCTTGTTGGAAAGATTACTAACAATGTCGGTCGTGCTGAAGCACTTAATAATTCAATCAAGACATTTTTAGCTGATAACAAGACTAATGTTTCTGGCGGAAATACACCATCTGTATACCTTGCAGGTAACAGCTCTGTTCTCTCAACTGCCGGAAGCAAGATGTATCAGAATACTCTGCTTACTAACGCAGGTGGTAAAAATGTTGCTTCTGAACTTACAGATACTTACTGGGCAAATGTTTCTTACGAGCAGATTCTTGCATGGAACCCTGATTACATCGTTATCGCTGCTGATGCAACTTACTCAGCTGATGACATCTTAAACGATGCTAATCTTGCCGGTTGCAATGCTGTTAAGAACAAAAATGTAGTAAAGCTTCCTAACGATATCGAAGCATGGGATTCTCCAGTTCCTGGAAGCTTCCTTGGAAGTATATACATTGCTTCTGTTCTTCACCCAGAAAAGGTAACTAAAGATTTCTATGAAACTTGTGTAACTAAATTCTATGAAAGCTTTTATGGATTTACACCTGCAAAATAATTAAGGATGATTTATGTTCAAGAATATTAATAATTACCGGAACAAAATTATACTATTATCTGTCATGTGGGCACTGCTTCTTATAGCAGTGTTTACATGGTCAGTTCTTACCGGACAGTATCCGCTCACATTAAAAGGACTGCTGTCAGGGGACACTATGTCAATTATGGTCTTTAAAAGACTAAGACTTCCACGCGCCATTATGGGTATTATTGGAGGCTTTGGCCTTTCAATATCTGGTTATGTATATCAGATGATATTTAAAAATCCACTGGCATCACCTGATGTTGTCGGTGTTTCTTCCGGTGCAAGTGCCGGCGCAGCTTTTGCTATAGTTGCGGTTTCGTCTTTAACCCCTGTTGTATCAATATCCGCATTTGCCGGAGGAATAATTGCCCTTATAATCACATTACTTGTGGCTTATCTTGTTCCCGGCAGAAACAGTTACACAATTGTACTTGCTGGTATTGCCATTCATTCTGTAGCACAGACAATTCTTATGTTTCTCAAACTTGCTGCAGATCCTGAAAAACAGCTTGCTTCTATTGAATACTGGATCATGGGAAGCCTTAACGGTGTTTCAAAGGACAGCCTTGCTATTCCTTTCTTTGTAACATGTGCAGGCTTTATAATCATGACTTTATTATACAGACAGATTCTCATTCTCTCGATAAATGAGGATGAAGCTGCCGCTCTCGGTGTCAATGTCACAGTTCTCCGTTTTATCATATTAATGACTGCAACGTTAATCGTATCATCAATTATATGTGTAACCGGACTTATCAGTTTTATTGGACTTATTGCACCTCACATTGCCAGATTACTTACAAGACGCAATGACAGATACACATACATATCAAGCGGACTGGCTGGTGCCATCATCATGACAATTGCTGATATATTTGCAAGAAGTGTATCCTCATCGGAACTTCCTGTAAGCATATTTACATCACTCCTTGGTGCACCGCTGCTTATAATCCTGCTTATCAAAGCTAACAAAAAGGAGGTTGCATAATGTCCGATTTATTCAATCCTGAATTATATGTTTCAGATGTATCAGTATATTATGGAAGCAAATGTGCTGTCCAGAATGTAAGCTTTAACATACATCCCGGACAACTCACAGCTATTATCGGCAATAACGGCTGTGGTAAAACCTCGCTTATAAGAGCTGTCATGAATCTTGTTAAACATAGTGGAAAATGCATGCTTGGTGAAGTCCAGCTTGAAAATATGTCTGTCAGAAAAAGAGCCGGCATGATAAGCTACATTCCACAAAGAACCGGAATAAGCATAAGTATGACTGTAAGAGAAGTGTGTCTGCTCGGATTTAATCCACAGCTTCACATGCTTGAATCATACAATTCCAACATGAGACATCGTGCTGATAAGGCTATCGATTCTGTTGGCCTTACCGGATTATATGATACAGACTTTCTCACATTAAGCGAAGGCCAGAAGCAGTTATGCATACTTGCACGCACACTTATAGAAACTTCGGCGCTTCTGCTTCTTGATGAGCCTGACAGTGCGCTTGATTTTTCTAACCGCCATATGCTTATGAAACATATCCGGAATATCATTTCTGATAACAAATGTGCTCTCATGTGTATACACAGTCCGGAACTGGCACTTGAGTACTGCGACAGGATTCTTCTTATGAAAGATGGAAAAATTGTTTCAGATATTGATGTACATGCAGCCAGTCTTTCAGAAATCAATGAGAAAATGTCTCTTATATATGATAATATCAATGTTACTGAATGTACTGATACCAAGGGAAATGTACACAGAATAGTTCTTGCTTTGTAATAGGGGGATTTATGAATAATTGTTATTTGGACGCAGAAGCCGTAATTACATTTTTCAGGATGACCGGCAGAAAACACATTTTTATAACAGGAAGCCGCGGCAGTGGAAAATCTCATCTTGTTAATAATATGTTAAAACATATGTCCGATTCTTTCAATCTGTTACAGAGTCATAGAACGGATACACCACAGGTTGTCATTAAATCTAATCTGGTTGCTGACAATAAAGAATTCGTAATTGGTATACCCCGGACATCTGGAATTAATCCTGCATCTAAAGGCAATAATATGACAATTATTGAAGATGGATTTATTAATTGTGCAATTCCTGCCATTGATACACATCTTGATACAACTCCTGAAATGTTATTTGTTATTGATGAGCTTGGTTATCTTGAAAGCTCTTGCATCCCATTTCAGAAGGCTGTTGAAAAACTGCTTGATAATTCACATGTTTTAGCTGTAATCAGAAAACAATCCACAGAATTTCTAAACAGAATCTATAACAGGAAAGATGTTCTTGTTATTGATATTGACAGCACATTTGAAACGCTTTCTTGCATTATTATGGCTTCCGGTATGTCAAAACGTTTTGGCTCTAATAAGCTGATTACAGACTTTAATGGGCGCTCTCTTTTTGAAAATGCAGTATCTATAAGCCATTTTGCCGGCTTTGGTGAGACACTTACAGTAACACGGCATGATGAAGTTGTCCATATATGTGAACATAAAAATATACATTTTCTCCGACACGACATGCCATACAGAAATGAAATGGTCCGGCTTGGAGTTACCAGAATTCTATCAGATAACGCTTCTTCAGGTAATCTGCAGCCTCAGGGAATCCTTTTCCTGCCATCAGACCAGCCGCTTATTACAAGGACAAGCCTGCAGCTTCTATGTCTTACATTTCTTTATTATGATGATAAGATATGCAGACTTTCCTACAATGAAAATGCTGGTTCTCCATGTATATTTCCTGCAAAATATTACGATGAGCTTCTAAACCTTCCTGAGAAAAAAGGCGGCGGGTTCTTAACAAAAAAATATCCCGCACAGGTTGTATTAGTTCCTGTACGGGATGAATATGAACTATATGATATCGATACTCCAGACGATATTACTCGTCTTTTGAAGTTTCTTCATTAGCCGGTTTGCTCTTAGGAAGTATCACATTAAGTAATATTGCCACAAATGCTGCAGGTACAATACCTGACTCACCAAACATAAGCTGTACTGCCTGTGGTGTATGTTCAAGAATTGCAGGGCTTACACCCATTCCGTAACCTACACCAAGTGCAACTGAAACAATTGAAAGTCTTCTTGCATCAAGCGGCTCTTTAGTAATAAGCTGGATACCACTTACTATGATTGATGAGAACATCATAACTGCTGCACCACCAAGTACTGACTGTGGCATGATTGATATAAGTGCTCCAAGCTTAGGTATAAGTCCGCATAATATAAGGAATACCGCACCTGATGCAAGTGCAACTCTGTTAACAACCTTAGTCATTGCAACAAGTCCTACATTCTGGCTGAATGATGTATTAGGAAGCACACCGAACATTGCTGCAAGTGTTGAACCAAGACCATCACACATTACGCCTCCAGAAAGCTCCTTATCTGTTGCCTCTCTTCCCATTCCACCTTCCATAACGCCTGAAATATCACCAACAGTCTCTACTGCTGTTACAACAAACATTACAAGTACAGGAAGTATTGCTCTTAAATCAAACACAGGCTTAACTGGCATAAACTTTGGAATTGCAATCCATTTAGCCTCTGCTACCTTGTTCCAGTTAAGTACCCATGATTTAGTATACTCAACTCCATCAGCTGTAACTGCTGTATGTGGAAGAACCAGTCCCATAATAATTGCTACAATATAACCCACAATAATTCCAACAAGAATTGCAGATGAACTAAGATATCCCTTAGTCCAGTGCTTAACAAATAATATAACTACAAGCACAACAAATGCCAGGAAAAGATTTTCCAATGAACCAAAATCCTTAGCAGAGCTTCCACCACCAAATGAATTGATACCTACTGAGATAAGAGACAATCCTATGGAAAGAACTACTGTTCCTGTTACTACTGATGGGAAGAATTTTCTTAATGGTTTAATAAATGCTCCAAGTACAGTCTCAAAAAGACCTCCTATAATAGATGCACCCATAATTGCACCATAAGCTAATATTCCGCCACCCATAATCTTGGTAACACTGCTGAATACTCCGATAAATCCAGAGCTTGTACCCATAATAATAGGCACCTTGCCACCAACAGGTCCGATTGAAAACAACTGAATAAGTGTTACAATACCTGCAATAATCATTGCGTTCTGTAAAAGTGCAACCTGGATAGATGCATATTCACTTCCTGCCCCAATTCCACATGCACCTGTAATAATAAGCAGAGGTGTAAGATTACCTACAAACATTGCCATTACATGCTGAAGTCCAAGCGGTATTGCCTGTTTTAGCGGAAGCTTTCCATTAAAATCATATGCTTCCGGCATAAGCGCTTTTATTTTTTTCATAAGTCCTCCAAATATTTATAAGAATTTTATAAAGCACTAATACTATAATTCAAAATTCATGTGTTGGCAATATTTTAGTGTTATTTCTAATATTTTTTAATCTAAGATTTTCCCATCAGTTGAAATCGTCACAACCTGCCATGGAATGAATTTTCCACTGTTCTGTAATGCTGTCCTTGCAGCATATTCAAGTCCTCCGCAGCATGGAACTTCCATTCGAACAATAGTAACACTCTGAATATTATTGTTACTTATTATCTGTGTAAGCTTTTCGCTGTAATCAACATCATCAAGCTTCGGACAACCGATAATAGTAATCTTTCCCTTCATGAATTCCTGATGCATATTGGCATATGCATATGCTGTACAATCTGCTGCAATCAAAAGCTTTGCTCCGTCAAAGTATGGTGCATTAACCGGCACAAGCTTAATCTGGCATGGCCATTGTGCAAGCTGGGATTCTGGTGCAACCGGGGATGCCGTGTGTCCTGCTGCTGAATCTTCTGTCTTCGCATTTACCTGTGAATTTCTGTTAAACTGTCTCATCATGCTTCCAGGGCATCCTGAAAAATGTGGTTTATGTGCTGCTGCCTGCTCCTTTGCAGCTTTATTGGCAAGAACCGCAGCTTCATCATATGCTGCCGCTTCTCTTTCTACAAATGAAATTGCCCCTGTAGGACACTGTGGAAGGCAGTCTCCAAGTCCGTCACAGTAATCATCTCTCATAAGCCTTGCCTTTCCGTCAACTAAGCCGATTGCCCCCTCATGACATGCTGTCACGCAAGCTCCGCACCCATTACATTTATCCTCATCAATATGAATAACTCTTCTTATCATCACTTAATCCTCCTGTGTTCTCATTGATTTCGTGATTAAAGAATAATATAATGAGCATAATAAATATGTTGTTTTAACCACATTTTTGATAATTTATTAAAAATGTACTTTAAGTCAGAAAATTGGATTTTACCGGGGCAGTATAAGGAGAACTTATGGCAATTATCAAATCACCAATATTTAAAGATATCACCGAATCTGAAATATCAGAAATGACCGCAGCCGGATTTCTGCGTGCCAGAAAATTCCGCAAAAATTCGTTTATATATCATGTAACAGACAGTGTTCACGAAATTGGAATTGTTGCATCTGGTCAGGTAACTATTGAATATATAGATTTGTGGGGCAACAAAGCTATTATGAGCAATATTACTCCGGGACATGTATTTGCTGAAACATATGCTCTGACTGGCGAACCGCTCATGGTAGATGCGGTCGCTTCTGAAACAAGTGTGATTCTTTTTCTTGATATGGATAAATTGATGAATTCACAATTTGAAAATACACACTGCAAAGATACAATCCTTAACAATCTGCTGCACATTTCCATTCAGAAGAATCTCACCCTGTCTAACCGGATATTCTGCACATCACCTAAGACAATCCGAGAAAGGCTTCTTATATATCTGTCCAACGAGTCAAGAAAAGCTGGCAGTCAGGAATTCGTAATTCCATTCGACCGCCAGCAGCTTGCCGATTATCTTAACGTTGACCGTTCAGCACTTTCCAAGGAACTTGGAAAAATGCGTGATGAAGGGCTTATTGAATTCAGAAAAAATGCATTTCATCTGCACAGCATTTGCTAAGAATTCTGTTCTATAAACCGTTTCACCACTGGTCTTATCGGTGGTGAAATGTTATCCAGTTCAACCTCGGCAATATTAAAAAACTTCAGTTCTTCAATTTCTTCTTCCTGTCTCTTTAATTCTCCATGGTATTTTCTGCACACATATATAATCTCAATATTAGACACTTCATCACCATTAGGATACACATAATGCACCTCCGGACCGGAATTTACCATAAAAAATTCTATCTCATCTGCAATAAGACCTGTCTCCTCAAACAGCTCTCTTCTTGCACAATCCTCCACTTTCTCGTCAAGTTCAATAGAACCCCCGGCATATCCCCATTTGTGATTATCTGTACGCTTTCCTAAAAGAATCTGGTTCTTTTCATTCACTATTATTATGCTTGCGGCGCACTGCATCAGTGTCCTGTGTCCTACAAGCTTTCTTAAATCCATTATGTAACCTGGCATTGTTTAATCCTTTCAACAGTAAATTCCAATTTATCCTCTAACTGCCTCTCCACACGAAAAGACATATTCTCTTCTATTCTACAAGACTCTTACTTTTCCATTTTCCACTTTTCCATCTAAGCACCATTCCAACTGCTCTCGCACACTCGTCACCTGCCATGGCAATATATGCCCCTACCGCAAGCAGCCCCATATGTATTCCAAGAAAATATGTTCCACCAACTGCAAACAGATACATAAATATTGCGCCCATTATAACAGGGAAAATAGCATCTCCACTTGTTTTTAATGCCTGGCCATATACAAGATTTGTCACTCTTCCAAATTCAAGAAATATATCTACTACCAACAGTTTTACTACAAGCTCAATCATCTGTATATCATTCGTAAATATATGAACGATAAAACGTCCGGTAATTGCAAATGTCACAGAAAAGCACGTTGCTGTTACAAGACCATATATCACAGCTTTTCGCGTACCCCTGTCACATTCCTCATACTTCTTTGCTCCGATTCTCCAGCCCGTCATAATGGCATTTGCCTGTGCAAGCGCAGCTCCCACACAATATGAAAAATTGGCTATCTGCATAGCATACGAACGAGCTGTAACATTCATTCCATCCGTATCCATATGGTTCATAAAACATACTATAAATGTCATTGCCACATTATAAAGTGCTGTTTCGAATGCCGAAGGAAAACCGATTTTAACAATCTGTGCAAGTATCTTTCGTGGTTGTGCGCGCTCAGGACTTTGCTTTGCTTTTATAAGTACAGCTCCCATTGCTGCTACAATAATAAGATTCACAACCTTTGAAAAAACTGTTGCAGCAGCAACTCCCATTACTCCCCAGTTAAACACAAACAGGAATACTGAATTCAGTATAATATTAATTACATTACCGACAACTGTCCCTATCAAGGAATGTTTTGTATATCCAAATACTCTTAAATAGCTGGAAAAAATAGGAATAAGCGCATTTAAAAAACTTGCACCTCCAACAATTTTAAGATATGTTTCAGCCGATTCAAGCAAAGCAGGAGCAATACTTACTGCCCTCAGTATCCCTCCTGAAAAGACAGCAAGAACAACAGACATCAAGATACCTGTCAGTGCATTAAATACAAGTCCAAGCTGTCTCGCCTGATATGCAATTCCAGGTCTTCCAGCTCCAATATTTTGTGACATAACTGCTACCATACCGGATGATATTACCCCGAACATGATAATAAAAACACCTATATATGTATTTGCTGTTCCGACAGCCCCAACAGCCTGGTCGCTTACTGATGATAACATCAATGTATCAACCATACCTGAAAGCATATAAAATAAAGTTTCTAGACATATTGGCACAGATAGCTGTGTCAATGTTTTTCTTTCACCTTCCATACATTCTCCTTAAAATACTAATGTAATATATATTATCAAATTCAGTTTCCGCATGAATCGTCCCACCAGTGTTTACGAACTCTGATAAGGGCAAATACAAGGGCAAAAAATCTGATAACACATTATAACACAAAATGAAAATGACATGGTGATTAACCAGTAGGAAATGTTGCATGATTAATCTGCTGTTTTGGCTGCCTTGATACTTCTTAGGTTGACGGCTAGATACGCATTAGAGATGTCTCCATCCAAATGCTGTTCTAGCAAGTAACTTTTCCCTTGAACCCTTTGTTTATTATATGTGGGGCGCTTTTCGCCCCCAAATAGTGAAAGTGGAGGCACTTTCGCCCCCGCTCAGGAAATATTGCTAAAATTGCGCCAATCTCGACAGTAATACCCATAATTCTGTTAGCAACGGTCGATACCTCCTTCCGTAAAAATGGGCATAAAAAACAGATTTCTCCAGACATGAAAAAAGCACCAACCATTTCTGATTGATGCTTTCAAATTATTTTGTTTTTATAAATCTGTTTAATTGCGTATCCACATCTCGTCCACCATACATAACACGGATAATCGTAACCACTTGTGTATCATCATCATGGATATATAGAACAAGATAATTGTCTACCGGCGCTACGCGCAGCCCTCGACTTTTCCATGGTTCCAATTCATATTGTCGATATCTCTTCGGCATATGATCAAGCTCCATAATACATGCTTCAAGCCTATCAAGCTGACCACTTACATTTTCTGGTGTCTGCATATCCTTTCTCTCATACTGGTTTAAGTATATCAGATTCATTAAAATCTGTCAGAAAAACTGTCTTAATTTATGAGACCATTATAGCTAATAATAAGTCTCTATTTTTCAATAAGTATTGCAAAATTATATGTTGTTTAAGAAAATATTTTAATTTTAAAGATAAAAAATTCTTCATCCTGCAATGCTTTATATTCCATATTGTAATTATTCAGAATATTACTTACAATATATAAACCTAATCCATTACTATTTTCCTTATTTAAATCAAATTTAACATCAAATATTTTATCTATATTCGAAATTTTATTGTTACCGTATGTATTCTCTATATATAACCAATCATTAACTATCCCAATATTAATTACCCCATTTACATCAGTATATTTTACCGCATTACTAATCAAATTAGATAGAATAATCTTTAAAGCTGTTTTTCCTATATAAATATTCTCATCTAATATATAATTATTGACAGTTATTTTCTTTTGATTTGCTAATATTTCATACTTTTTTAATATGTCTTCTAATGTATCATTTATTTTCAAATATTCTTCATCATTATTCAAATTTTCTATAGAATGAACTGATAATATTTGACAAATATTTTTTGTTAAACTATCAACGATTTCAATACATTCATTAATATAAATATCTCTTTCTTTATATTTTCCAATATTGTATTTCATGTTTTCCAGTATTATTTTAAGACTAGCAAGAGGAGTTTTAAGTTCATGGGATGCGCCTTTAAAAAAGTCATATTTTAACTTTTCTAATTTTAAAATTTCTTTATTTTTAAATTCCAAATCGTCAATTGTTCTTAATAAAGTAGAATACAAATCATTAATTTGTTGTTTTAATTCTCCAACCTCATCATTAGAGCTAACTTTTAAACGCGTTTTTTTATCCAGTTTCATCATTTTATCAGTAACAATTTTTATTTCTTGTAAATTATTTTTTATTGATTTTGCATAAATTAAAGAAATAATAGCAGAAAATAAAATTGATATTAATAATGAATATGGTAAAAATTTAAGGCTTAAATCTTTCGCATCTCTTTGCATATCAGCTGTAGAAACAAATTGTAGATTTATTTTTTTACCATCATTAAGCTTGATTTCTCTTTCTTCAATTATCAGAGAATTACTATCACTTTCTAAATTAACATTTATATTATCTTTGATTTGTATTTCATTCTTATTATTCTCTTCTTTTATAAATGCTTTTATTTCACTACTTTTAGAATAAAGTTCCAAAGTTTGTTCTATATATTTTATTTCTTTTCCATTCATATTACTAGAAATTTCATTTGCAATATTATAAATCTTTTCTTTTCTCGTCTCCAAATATGTTTTAGGAAAGATAAAAAAAACTAATGAATGAACTAATATAATTATTATTCCAAGAACAGAAAATATTTGTATGAACATTTTGGGAAATATCTTTAATTTTTTCATTTTCTCTCCAATTTATATCCTACATTTCTTATAGTAGTTATACAGTCTAATTGTAATTTTTTTCTAAGTTCTTTTATATATACATCTATTACTCGATCATAAGGAGTTTCTTCGCTATCTTTCCATACATAATCAATAATTTGCATTCTTGTTAACACTTGTCCATTATTATCCAATAAACATTTTAATACTTCTAGTTCTTTTGCATTTACATCTATTTCTTCACCATTTATTTTAGCTGTATAGCTATTAAAATTAACCGATAGATCCTTATATTCAAACTTCTCTAAATGTCCATAATTCTTCTTAATTAAAGAATCTATTCTAGCCTTTAAGACAAGCAATGAAAATGGCTTTTCTATATATCCATCTGCCAGATTAGTAAACGCATCAATTTTATATTCTTCATCACTAAATGCAGTCAAGATTAGAATTGGTAAATTGCTTTTCTTTCTAATTTCTTTCAATACTTCTAAACCATTTATAAAAGGTATCTGTATGTCTAAGATAACCAGATTTATATCGCTATTAAATTCTGACAAGGCTTCTCTTCCATCTTTAGCTTGAATAACAGTATATCCAAATTCTGAAAGATATTCACTTAATCCCTCTCTTATCATATTATCATCTTCAACAATTAATATTTTCATGTATACCTCCACTTAAGCCTATTCGCTTATATTGTACAGCATATTATTGGATATTTAAAAGCAAAAAAATTTTTGGTGCTTTTCAGCACCAAAAATTTTATTTATTGTCAATTAATAATTCTTTTGGATTCCTTCTTAATATATTGAATGAAGAAATAATCAAAGATACAAGAAGTACTAAACTCATAAATATAACTACATAAAATATGAATTTAGGTAATACATTTATATCTAAACTTGATAATGTCTTGTTAAATCCTTCAGCTTCTGCCCCACCACCTAATTGGCTAGATGCAGATTGTCTGGCAATTTGTTTAGCTATATCACCAGTAACCTTATTCAATATATTATTCCCAAGCTTTTCAGCTGTATACCTAGCTAAGAAATAAGAGCCAACATATGCGGGGATTGATATAAATACCATCTCAATCAGGAATTGACCAAAAATTTCTAATTTTGATATACCTAATGATAGTAATACTGCTATTTCCTTCTTTCTGGCATTCATCCATAATAATAATAATAATGAAACTACAACCCCTGCAAATATTAATGAGCCAGCAAATAATTTATTTGAAATTGAGTAGATACCTGATATAGATTGTTGTAATGCAGGATAATTTGATGAACTTTTAATCAAATTATATTCTCTCCAATTTATATCTAATTTCTCAATCTCTTTTATTACACTATCAAGATTCTTATCACCTTTTACAAAGAATGTTGCATCCTGGTATACAGCTGTATCTTCTGTATTACCATAAACTTTAGCAGCTGTATGAACATCAGTAATTAATGTATTTTCGTATAGTTCCTGTGCTGCACTTACTCCACCACTATTATGCCCATCGAATAGACCTTTAATTTCTACTTCTACTGTTTCATTTGCACCTTTCTCATTATCAGCGTCAAATAAATTAGATTTTATTTTTATCTTATCTCCAACTTTAAGATTATTTTTTTCAGCTAAATCTTTATGCATTAAGATTTTATTTTTATCTTCATTTTCTAAATGCTTTCCTTCTACTAATTTATATGCTTCTGATACAAATTTTGTTTCTTTTGATGAGTCGTTAACTCCGGTTAACATCACTGTTCTTTTAAAATTCTTCGCTCTTTTAGGCGATTGATTCGCAAGAGTCTCTTTAGTTTCAATAATATCATAATCAACTAAATCTGCAACACTGTTTATTCTTTTTACATAGGAGTCTATACTATCTGTTTGAGCTATCTTTTTAATATCTTCACCTTTTACATTTCCTCCACCTCTAGGTGTTCCTGGATTTACTTGTCTATTTATCTCCATAGAAAAACTATTTGTTATATTAGCAAATGTTTCTTTTGAAGCTCTGTCCGTAGCATCTTTAATAGATAAACTTATAAGACTTAAAGTTGACATAGCCAAAATAACTAACATAATAATTATTGATTTTAAGCTTTTTCTAGTTATATAAGCAAATGCATTTTTTATCATTATTCAACCTCCAAATTCATTTTATTTACTTTTTTTAACTTTTTACCACTTAGTTCTAAAATGATATCCGCAGAATCTGATACTTCCTTACTGTGTGTTACAACTATTACACATTTATTTCTATCTTTAGCTAATGTCTTTAATATATTAATTATTTCTCCGGCAGTAACACTATCCAGATTACCAGTAGGCTCATCAGCCAGTATTATTGGAGCATCTGATACCAATGCTCTGGCAATAGCTACTCTTTGCTGCTGTCCACCAGATAATTTCATAACATTTCTTTTTATTTGTTTTTTATCTAAGCCTAGTTCAAACAAGATACTTTCATCTGCTGATTTATTCACTAATCTAATATTTTCAATCGGCGATAAATAATCTATTAAATTATAGTTTTGAAATACTAAAGATATATTATTTTTTCTATGATTACTATATCCTTTCTTTTGTATATCTTCATTCTTAAACAATATTTGTCCTGTTTGAGGTTTATCGAGTCCAGCAAGTAAGGAAAGAAGTGTAGATTTTCCTGCTCCTGACTTTCCTACTATCGCATAAAACTTCCCAAGTTCAAATTTTTGATTTACTCCTGACAAAACTTTTTCTTTAGAATTGGCATAACTATATGATACATTCTTTATTTCTAATATTTCCATCATTTTCTCCTAACTTATTTTTGATAATATTTCTTTAGGCTTCTTGATTAATATTAATGAAGAAGCAAATACAACTGATAAAATAATAATACTTATTAATATTAAATAACTTTGTCCAAGTGTTGTTATATTTAACATAAAACTACTATTATTTATTAAACTTCCTCCGGAAATCATTGAGTCCTCTGAGTTAATGAATCCATCTACAATTACTTTTAGTAATACATTTCCTAAAAATAAGGAAGATATTATACTTGGTATCGATATGAATATTAACTCGAATATAAATTGCATTATAATATGTATCTTAGATGTTCCAATAGATAAAAATATACCTATTTCATAAATTCTTTCTCTTAACCATAGAATCAAGATTAATGAAAGAACAACCATCCCACCTAACATAATAGAATAAGTCATTATTTTTATTATGTGTTTTATTCCACTCACTGACTCCAAAGACTCTTCAAACGCATTAGAATCTTTTTCAACAAAATACTTTGACTCATCAATTTTAAGCTCTTTTAATTTGTTTAAGGCTAAGTCCGTAGATTCTGCACTACCAGAATACATTAAAATTTTATTTGCGATTTTATTATTTTCTGATTTATTTAATATCTCCTGGCTTGTTGAATAATCTACAAACACCATATTTTCACTAAAATCCGAAGATAGCCCTGTATATGTTTCATGTTTTTTACCAAAAAAGATCCCTATAATTTTAAATTTATGACTTTTTATCTTTCCACTTTTTTCAATATCTAGTAATTCAAGATCAACTTCATCACCTAATTTTAGATTGTTTTGTTTAGCAAATTCTTCATGAACAATAATTGAATCCTTATCATTTTCTCCTATATTTTTACCTTCTTTAATTGTAAATACTCCACTACTAAATAAAATATTTCTTTTAGTATTATTTGTAGCTTCGAGTGAAACAACATTCTTAAATTCGTCAGATAAATCTTCTCTATTTATTCTTTGTTCTCCGCTAACTACTTTAGCATCTTTTAGCTTTGCTAATCAATCATATTGCATTATTATTTCTTCAATTTCTTTTAATTTTTCAATATCTTTAAATTCATTAACATTAAAATAGTTACCATCTTTTCTTGTTATTGATATTGAAGAATTAGAACTTTCATATAAAGCCTTTTCTATTTCATCGCTTGATTTCATTATTGTTAAACAAGAATACAAGCAAGAAAGAACTATAGTTAATATGATAAAAATTATTAAAGTTCTATTTCTCTTTCTTGTAATATATGCTATAGCATTTTTTATCACTTTCCTAACTACTCCTTTCTATTTTCTTACTCCATAACTAATTGCATCTACTGGACAAGCATTTTTTCATAAATTATTCCTCCTTTATTTTTTTCACAATAGCATTTTATAGCTACTTTTAATATCATTCTACACACCTTTTATGAAACGTTGATGAAATATAATTTTTTATTTTTCCTACACTTTGAATTATACAGGAAGCCAGTCTGTAATTTGGTGGTATCTTTGCCAATCTTGATAGTAATACCCATAATTCTGTTAGCCACGGTCGATACCTCCTTCCGTAAAAATGGGCATAAAAAACAGATTTCTTCAGGCATGAAAAAAGCACCAACCATTTCTGATTGATGCTTTCAAATTATTTTGTTTTTGTAAATCTTTTTAATTGCGTATCCACATCTCTTCCACCGTACATAACATGTATAATCGTAACCACTTGTGTATCATCATCCGGAATATATAGAACAAGATAAAATACATGCTTCAAGCCTATCAAGCTGACCACTTGCATTTTCTGGTGACTTCAGTTCAAAAGCAATGTATTCGAAGATTCCACGAAGGTCTATCTCGGTCTGATATGAAATCACGATATCATAAATCATAAATTGTAATCCTTGCGGATATCAGTAAAAACAGATTTTGCTGATCTAGTATGACCAGACTGCATATCTGCATATCCTTTTTCTAGTTCTGCATTCATCTGTGCTTCTGATAATGCACTAATGCCTACAGGACGAGCGGATGGCATTTTCACTTCAAAAGGAAGTCCTCTTTGAAGAATAATTTGTTTGTAAAACATATTTATTGCATTTGATGTAGGAATTCCTAATGCTGCTAAGATTCCTTCTGCCTGTTCTTTTACATCAGGCTCAATGCGTGCGTATAAATTTGCTGATTTTGTTGCCATAATAAACACTCCTTTCGAATTTTTTCTAACTATATTATATTCATTTGTACGGACAAGAGCAATGCAAAATCAGCATTTTACAAATTGTTCATACCCCAAAATATACCAGTTCATTAAAATTTGTCGAAGTCCTCCTGAGTCGCCACTTCCTTATATCCTTTCCGTGAGGTCACAATTTGTGACCTCACGGAATCAATTTCACTATTAGATAGTCGAAACATAAAATCTTCCGGAAATCTTTCTATATTTCTTTTTACTTGTTTTAAATCATCTATTTTAGTTATTTTATGAGAAGCAACTATTAAAGTAGAACCTACAAATCTAGATAATATTATTGCATCTGTTACAATTGTACTCGGTGTACCGTCAAATATTACTATATCAGCACTTTTTTCTAGTGCCTTTATTAAATCAGACATTTTTTTGCTTGTCAATAGTTCTGATTGATTTGGAGGTACTATTCCTGCTGTAATTATATACAGGTTTTCTATTAATGTTGGCTTAATATAATCTGCTAAATCCACTTTAGTATCACTTGCAGTAATCAAGTAATTTGATAACCCATTTTCATTAGATACTTCGAACAATTCATGTTGTCTCCCTTTTCTCATATCAGCATCTACTAAAACAACTCTTTTTCCAGCTTGTGCAAATGTTATTGCTAAATTAGCAGATACCCAGCTTTTTCCCTCTCCAGGAACTGTACTTGTTACCAATAATGATTTTAGTTTATTATTAACATTCATAAATTGAATATTAGTTCTTAATGTTCTGAAAACTTCTGATACAGAAGCTTTAGGAGATGTAAATGTTATTAATTCATTTCTCATTTTATATAATACCTCCCTTCATTTTTTTTGTATCATCTTTTAATAGTGGAATAGATGCTAGAGCAACAACACCTAATTCTTTTTCTATATCTTCTGCAGATTTTACTGTAGTATCTAATAAGTTAGATATTAAAACATATCCAACAGACACTATAAGTCCAACAGCTATAAAAATTGCAATATCCTTAATATGATTTATATTATATGGAGTATTGGCTCTTTCTGCTTCATCTACTATATATACATTATTTATATTGTATATTTCTCCAACTTTTTTTGTAAAAACCTTTGCAATTTCATTTGCTATATCACTTGCTCTATCTGGATAGTAATTTGTTACTGTTATTTGTATAAGCTCTGTATCCTTCACAGCACTTACTGTGATATTATTTTTTAAATTTTCTTCACTTTCATTTATATTTAAATTTTTAATCACTTCACGTAGTACATTTTTACTTTTAACTAACTCACTATATGTAGAAACTAATTTTTGATTTAAGGTTATATCTGTTTGAGTTATTGTACTTGTATCTGTTTCATTTTCTTTGGTACTTTCTGACCTTGCAAGTACTAAAGATGTATATGATTTATATTTAGGTGTAACAAATAAAAATGTATATACTGTTCCTATAATTAAAAATATAAGCACTATGCTTATAACATGTAATCTTTTGTTCCAAAAAATATTAACTAACTGTTTCAAATCTAGTTCTTCCATTTTTCCCTCCATTATTACAAATATGATATATTATACATAATATACTAGCCTTTTACAAGTTTTTTGTAATATTTTTGTAATGTTTTTGTAATATTTTTGTATTTTTTTACCAAAAAAGAAAATATATGAATTAACACTCTTTTAATCATATATTTTCTTTTTAATAATTTTTATTAATCTTTAGTATTTTGGTGTGAATATTCTAAAATAATATGGTGTTATATTATTTAAAATATCACTTGCATAAATAATATCTCCATCTTTTTTAGTTAATTTAATATTTGGAAATGTTTTTAACATCTTCTCATCTGAAAAATATTTGTATGTAAAATCACTTATTTTTTCATTTTTGTATAATTCATCACATTTCCATATAACTTTATCTAAACCTGCAATTTCTAAATTATAATTATTAACTAATCTCGTAAAAAACATTTTTAAAGCAAAACTTGTAACTAAAAAATCTAAAAGCATAATAATAATTCCTATTATTACAGATATTTTTAGCACTTTAGGTGAAATTTTGTCTAAGAATTTATCTACCAAAGGATTTAAATGACTCATTAGATATATTGCTAGCACTCCCCAAAAGAATGAAAATGCAATACATACTCTACCATTTATATTAAATGCCATAGAAGAATAATCCCACCATTTTATATTAAAAATAATTTCGCCTATAAGACTAATTACATATTCTACTATTGACCCAATTACAAAACCTCCAAAAAATAAAGTATAGTTATTTTTATTAAAACGTTGTAATCCTAATATCATAATAACCGCTCCAAGGCCATATATTGCACAAAAAGGTCCATACAAAAAGCTTTGCCTACTCTCTATTACTCCTTTTGTAACTAGTCCAAATAAAGTTTCTACAATATATCCTAGCACACTATATATAATAAAATACGCCATAATCTTAGTTAATGTAAATCCAAATATTTTAAATTGTTTTTTATCATGTTTTTTTTCATTTTCTATGTTTTCCATAAAAATCTCCTCCTCATTTGTATGAAAATATAATAATCTATTTGTCGAAATTAGTCAATATATAAAAAACAGGCATTTAGACTTCCCCCCTAAATCCCTGTTTTTTATAATTT